>ENA-OQLI01000024-OQLI01000024.1-human-gut-metagenome-genome-assembly--contig:-NODE-24-length-250805-cov-11.434538_pt1 | contig 250805 bp, 248 predicted proteins | sample MGYA00242805_ERZ504812 | MGnify/ENA primary metagenome ERZ504812 (study PRJEB26092, sample SAMD00036430) | human gut metagenome | host: Homo sapiens | study: EMG produced TPA metagenomics assembly...
ATCCATATGAATACCTTCTTTCCAGGAGAAAAACCCTCCTACTTCTATATTCATAAAAAGAAGTCCATTTTTCTTTTTTTATTTACACTTTTTTCAACTTTTATAAGTACATTATACTTCGTATGACGGATATATGCAATAAGCAAATAAAAACTATAGTCATTTTCTTTGACAGAATATCAAAGAGATAAACTCATTTTATACTATTATTTAATAAAGATATATTTTTTAATTATTTATTGACATCAAGATATTTATGAATATAATAAGTCATAACATGTGTCATGACACATGTAAATAAATATAAGGGAGAGGTTTTATGAATACACATAAAAAAATATACACACTAACACTTTCAGCTATTTTAATTGCTGTTGGAACAGTCATTCCATTATTTATGCCTAAGGTAATTGTTGGTCCAATGTCATTTACATTAGCATCACACGTTGCAGTTATGCTTGCTTTGTTTATTTCACCTTCTGTCGCTGCTGCAGTAGCTTTAGGAACAACGCTAGGGTTCTTAATCGCAGGTTTCCCATTTGTAGTTGTTCTTCGCGCTTTAACACATGTTGTTTGGGCTCTTGTAGGATCTTTGTATGTACAAAAACATCCAGAAACTTTTCAATCACCTGCAAAATCAATTCTCTTTAACTTAGGTATTGCCTTATTACATGCAATTGGTGAAATGATTGTTGTCGTTCCATTCTATTGGGGTACTGGTATGGATATGCAAACATTCTGTTATATGGTCTTTGGACTTGTTGGTTTAGGTACAATCATTCATAGTTCTGTTGATTTTATGATTTCATTAGTGACATGGAAGGTACTGAGCAAAAATTCTAGTATTGCAAATATTTCTAATGTTAAAAATGTATATTTAATTAAAAATGCATAATAAAAAGCAGTAGGTATCAGAATATTGATTTCTACTGCTTTCTTTCTTCAATATATTGTGGGGGTATGGTTTCTGATAACCATACTTTTTCATTACCTAAATAAAATGCGACACCATCTTGAAAAGCAGATTGGGCGTTAATCATAAGAATAACAGGTTGAGTATCATGACGCATTCCAACTTGTTTCGCCGTTTCTACATCCTGTGATAAATGGACATACTGTCTACTCATGGGTTGAAGACCAGTTGTCAAAATAGAGGATACAAATCTTCTTGCTGTACCATGATACAATACTTTTGGAGGGATGTTCCTTTGTTTCATAATTTTCTTTGAAAAAGAATGTCCATAATAAGCTCTTATTCTATGATTTTTCAGTTCATATCTTTCTTTCTCAGACTGTTGCATAAGTGCTACAATATCCTCTTCTTTTAATAATCCAAATCGGCTCTCAAGAGCATTTAACAAATCACCTACATCAACCCATCCTTCATTATCAATATCAAGATTATATTTTTCAGGATGATGTCTTAAAACATAAGATATTTCTTTACCCAATTGAACATAATTCATTTTGACTCACCCAGTTTATTCAAAATATCTTGTTTTGTGATACGTGCAAGATTAAGTCTTTTAAACAATGTTTTGGCATTTCCATAGCCCAGATGAAATAAGTCATAAATCTGTAAACGTCTTGCCTTATCACCAATGATATCTAATGATATAAATTCTTTCCAAGAAATGGTTTCTTGATCATTAGAAAAAGTCACAAGATTTTCTAGAGCACTAATTATTGCTTCTTCTCGTGCTTCAGCAATTCCTAACTTCTTGTCACCAATTGCATCTTTTTTATTTACAAAAGCATGTTTAGCTTCTGGTACTCTTTGCATAATCTTGTTTCTAATTTGCATGCCTGGATAGTCAGGATCTGTAAGGACTATAACACCTCTAGATTTTTGCGCTTGCTCAATTAAATCAAGAACTGCATCATCAATAGCTAAACCATGTGTTTCAATTGTTTGAACATCAAATAATTTTTGAATTGTTGCTGTATCTGTTTTTCCTTCAACAATAACAACTTCTTTTATTGTTTTCATATCATCACCAAACTTATTATAACGAGAAAGTCAAAAAAAAGAAAGCCCTCGCTTTCTTATTTTAAACCTCTAAAAACATTCATGATATCATCTGATAAACCATCAGAAACAATAACATAATGATCATTCACTTCTACATTTGAATCTTTATCATTCATACGAATTTTCTTTTCTTTCATAATTCTATTCAATTCATCACCATCTTCAAAACGATAAACATCAATATTACCATTTTCAGTCGCATAACGATAACCTTCAGCACCACCAATTGTTGTCGCATCTAAAGAAGTTTTATTTGAATAGTTGACATTCTTTCCTTTTAAATCAGATTCAAAACGATCAAACCAATTATCATTAGTATTTGTTTTGTTGTCATTTGTATCAGTTACATTGTTGTTATTAGCAGTATTGTTATCATTGTTGTTTTTCTTATCGTCATTCCCACAACCAGCTAATAATGTAACACACATCATTACCATCATTAATTTTTTCATTTTTTTCTTACCTCCATATACTTATATCATGTACAAATATTTGGAGATTATACTCTTATTTTGAAAAAAATTTGATTTCACCACAAGCAATTTTACCGCCAGAATTTCCAGAAGGCTGCGTATGAAAATCATCAGGATGCTCATGAATAACAAGTGTTCTATTCACAATATCCTGTGGCTTAAATTTATCTATATAAATCATTCCCCATGCCATTCCTTTTGTTGCAAATAAAGGTGGTAAATCACCAAGATGATAAGGATGTTGTGTTTGATTTGGATTGAAATGTCCTTTCGTTTTCTCATAAGGAACCTTTGTATCATTTATACATGTATTTCCTTCATGAATATGAAATGCATAAATACCGCCAGTATCTTTTGAACTTTTTGGTAAACCATTAATTTCATATATCATAATAGTTCCACCTTGATAAGGATAAAAACATACTGTTCCTGATATGTCTTCTCCTATAACATAAGCAAAAGTCATTGGTTTTTCATTAATAACTGTTGTTAAAATACGTGTTGTTGTTGAAGTAGGTTTTATTTCCATTTTTATCACCAACCTACTATATGATTTATATAGTAAAAAAAGAACCAGTTTTAAACATATATAAAATCATATATAATAAGAGAAGAATGGAGGAGTTATATGTCTAAATACACTACATTGTTGTTTGATGCTGATGGAACATTATTGGACTTTAATGAATCAGAGCGTCAAGCATTAATAAAGACTTTTCAAAAATATCATCTTTTTTTCAATGAAGATATTAAAGAATTCGCATAAAAAATAAATGCTGAATTATGGAAACAGTTTGAAAATGGTATTATTGACAAAAAAACTGTTCTTTATACACGTTTTGTTAAACTTTTTCAAAAATTAGATATTCAACTTGATGGAATTGCATTTGAAGATGATTATCAAAATGAACTTGGCAAAGGAGCATTTTTACTTCCTCATACAAGAGATGTATTAGAACATTTATCTAAGTACTATGATCTTTATATTGTAACGAATGGTGTTTCAAAAACTCAATACAATCGTTTATATAAAAGTCATATAGATAAATATTTTATCAATATATTTGTATCAGAGGATATTGGTTATCAAAAACCAATGAAAGAATATTTTGATTATTGTTTTGCAAGAATATCTGATTTTCAGCTTAAAAAGACATTAATCATAGGAGATTCATTATCAAGTGACATATTAGGAGGCATTAATGCTGGCATAGATACCTGTTGGATTCATACAGCCCATACGAATCATACAACAGATATCATTCCAACTTATTCCATCAGAGATTTAAGAGAATTATATGATATACTAAAATAATCCGGACCTTATGATCCGGATTATTTACTATTCATGTTTTTCAAATGCTTGAGGAATAAGATGCTTTTCTCTATTTTTCTTAAAATGATAATACAAAATTGTTAAAACTGAGCATCCAATTAAAATTCCAACAAAGACTATAACTTCTGTTGTAAGAGAAGCATTAGCCATACTAATCACTTTTCTGAACCCATTGACACTATATGTGTAAGGAACAAAATTATGAATAGCCTTAAAGAATCCAGCAGATGTTTCTAATGGATATGTTCCTGCTGAACCACCCAAGTTAATAATCATAAAGACAAGTAATAAAAATTCTCCTATATATCCTGTAGTTACATTTAATAAAACAATTAATGCCATAAAGGCTGCAGATACAAGGATTGCAAATAAATAAGTCTGCATTAGTTGTTGTGGTTCAAATCCATTGAAGATTCTTAAACAACTGATCATAACTATAGCTGCAATTGTCGAGATAGTAAACATGACAGTTGCTTTTGATAACCAATATTTCCATCCTGATTCAGCTTCTTTTGCACCTTCTAAGACTGGATACATAAGTGTAAATGCTAATCCAGCAACATAAAGAGCTACACTCATCATATAAGGTGCCATAGCATGTCCGTTATTTTCAACAGTCGATATCTCATTATGAGTTGTATCAACAGGTGAAGCCATCATATCAAATGTTGAATCTGTTGTTGTCATCTTGCTTTTATCAGCACCATCCTTTAAACTTGTGTTTAAAGTTGATACACCCGTTTTAACAGTATTTAAACCTGTCCCTAGTGTATGAGACCCATCAGCTAATTGATTAGCACCACTACTGATTTGATTAGCACCAGTTGACAAAGCTTTTGACCCATTTAATATTGTAGAGTTATTAGAAACTAAAGCTGATGTCCCTTTATATAAATCTGAAGCACCAGAGTCTAATGCTTTGACACCACTCATTAATGTTGGTGTTTGCTTAACAAGTAACTCTGTTCCTTCAGCCAATTCTTGGCTACCTTTGGTCAAAAATTGGTTGTTTGCTGTTAAATCCTTTAATCCATTATTTATTTGTGATGCTCCTGCTAAATAACTTTTAACACCATAAACAAGACTTTGTTTTTGATCAACAGTCACTTGAACAGGTTGATGTTGTGAATTAAGAGTTGTATAACTGCCACCATTAACTTTTGCATTGAGTTCTTGAGTTCCTGGTTTCAGTTGAGTCTTCACAGCGGTGTTCAGTTCACTTACACTATCATTCATTTGGAGTAACATCTTCTCAAAAGATGGCAGTTCAGTTGTGACTTTCCCACCAGTTATTGAACTTACAGTTGCTGCATCTAAACCAGAATCTTTCAAACTATTTGCTAAAGCAAGATTGCTACTCTTAAGTGTATTATAGAGTTCAAGGTAGCTTGACAAACTCGTCTGTGCAGCTGATACTTTACTTTCTAAATCATTCACTCCAGCAGATAATGTTTGAGTTGCCTGACCAAGTGATTCTGTTCCTTTTTGTAATACTTGGTTATTTCGAATCAATTGTTGTGTACCTTCATAAGCCTGTTGGGCTCCTGCTGTATATTGATTCACACCTGTCTGTAATTCCTTTGCACCTTGATTCAAACGATTGACTCCTGTTGCTAATACACCAGTTGAATCATTTAATGTGTCTAAACCATTTTTCAATGTATAGACACCATTATTTACAGTGATAATACCATCAGTATAATCTTTCAAGCCTTTTGTAAGAGTTGATGCACCATCTTGAAACGTTAATGAACTTGATGCTAAAACTTTTAGGTTATCAGAAATTGTTTTATTTCCATCACGCAATTGATCAACACCATCAGTTAATTGATTTGTCCCATCACTTGCTTCTCCCAATCCATTAGATAAAACTGAAATTTGTTTAAAAATCGATTCTGCATATGTTTTTGTGACCGATGAAGAAACTTCTGCTTTAATCTTTGCAATTGCTGAATCATCCATTTTTGAAGCAATATAGTTGGTTCCTGGATTTGTTGTATAATTCAAGACCATTTTTTGTGGTTGCTTATCTAAAAGTGTTGTGGCATTTTTAGAAAAATCATTTGGAATTGTGATAATCATATAATATTGACTATCTTCTAATCCTTTCAATGCATCAGACGCATTCACAAAATGAAATTCCATAGAGTCATTGTCCTTGAGATTCTTAACAAGTTCTTCTCCAACAGCGAGACTTGCATCATTGTAAGTAACTTCTTTATCTTCATTAACGACTGCTACAGGAATCGCCCCTGAATTCCCATAAGGATCCCACATAGAACCTAGGAAAATACAGGCATAAAGACTTGGTATAGCAATAATAGCTACCATAACAACTTTGATCCAAGTATTATGGAAAATATTTTTCCATTCTTGTTTCACCATAAAAATCCTTCTTTCTTTTTTCTATAGATATTCAATATCTATGGATATATAATGTCTATAGAGTATTATAGTAAATTGATATGAAAAGTCAACTCTTTTAGATACAAAATATGTTTTTTTTGTTAAAATAAAGAAGAAGGTGGAGAGAGTATGAAGATAAGGCAAAGTTTTGAGCAGGCAATATGTATACTACTATTAATTGGAGCAAGTGAATCTCCTATCAAAAGTCATGAGTTAAGTGATAAATTAGATGTATCTGACTCTTATTTGAAAAAAGTGACAAGACAACTTGTTGTTGCAGGACTAATTACTTCAAAAGCAAGTAAATTAGGTGGATTTGTATTAAAGAAGAGATTAGAAGATATTTCTTTCTTTGATATTTTTGAAGCTATTGAAGGGAAAGAGAAGTTTGTTGAAACAACTCATCTTGTAGAAAAGGTTTTTGATCCCTCTTTAAAGGTAAAAGAAACGGAAGCAGTTATTGTGGATCACTTGAATAAAGCAGAAGAACAATATAAAGCGAAACTTCGTGAGATTACATTAGATCATATCTTAAGTGCTGCACATTCAATTTAGAAGAAATTCATTTTTCTTCTTTTTTAATGCAATAAATATGATATGATTATATGCATAGTATGGAGGAATAAGACAATGAATAATTATATATTACAAATATTAGAGGATATTATGGCAATTGATAGCCCTTCTGGCTATACTAAAAATGTTATAACTTATTGTGAAAAAGAGGCTCATCAATTAGGTTTTCAAACAAAGAGAACAAATAAAGGTAATTTAGAAATTTTTGTTGATGGGAAAGATGATTATACAGTTGGATTTTGTGCTCATGTAGATACATTAGGTTTAATGGTTAGAAGCATTCGAAATGATGGAACTTTGGCTTTTACAAATGTAGGTGGACCCCTTGTTCCAACATTAGATGGTGAATATTGCAAGATTATAACAAGAGAACAACAGATTTACACAGGCACTATTCTTTCTAATTCGCCTGCTGTTCATGTTTTTAAAGATGCAAAATCTTTAGAAAGATCTTGTGATACAATGCATATACGCATTGATGAAATTGTCAAATCAAAAGAGGATGTTGAAAAATTAGGTATTCAAAATGGAGATTATATTGCAATTGATACAAAAACAACAATCACTGATTCTGGTTTTATCAAGTCACGTTTCTTAGATGATAAAATGAGTGTTGCAATCTTATTTGGTATGTTAAAAACATTATCTCAAGAAAAAATAAAACCGCTACATAATCTCGTGTTAATGATTTCAACCTTTGAAGAAGTTGGTCATGGAAGCAGTTATGTTCCAGAATATATTAGTGAACTGATTGCTGTTGATATGGGATGTATTGGTTTAGATCTTGCTTGTAGTGAATATGATGTTAGTATCTGTGCAAAAGATGGAAGTGGTCCATATGATTATGATATGACAACAAGACTCATTGAGCTCGCCAAAAAACATCAATTACAATATGCAGTTGATATTTATCCATTCTATAGCAGTGATGTCTCAGCGGCATTGCGTGGTGGAAATAATATCAAAGGTGCTCTCATTGGACCTGGTGTAGGTGCTTCACATGGTATGGAAAGAACACATATTCAAGCTGTTGAAAACACCTTAAAACTTATCCTTGCTTATATCCAATAACTCTTTCAGTTTGAAAGAGTTTTCTTTTTTTGTATATTTGTTCGTGCTTTTATAAATATAATTTTATATAATAGAGGAAAAGGCTGGTGATATTGTGCGAAATCCATTAATGAAGAAGTCTATTATTATAACAATTATTTCACTTGTTATATTTAGTTTTTTAGCAACTCTTTATACAAACAATTTATCACGTAATCTATATGATGAAACTAACGAGTTCCTCAAGGAAATAGCTATCCAAACTGCATCATCAATCAATAACAGAATGAATGAAAATATTACTCAGCTAGATACAATTGCTTTAATGATTCATACCAATAATACAGTTGAAAAAAAATTACTAGATTATCTCAATGAACTTGCTATTGAAAGTAACATTAAGCGTTTTGGCATTGCTGATCTTGCTGGTAATGTGAGAACATCTGATCAACAAGTTTTTAACATCAAAGATCGAGACTATTTCCAAAAATCACTTCATGGTGAAAAAGTTAAATCAAATAGTATGAAAGATTTTGTAGATGGTGAACAGATTATTGTTTATTCCGTTCCTTTATATAATAAAGATGATCAGATAAATGGTGTGTTTTTTGCAACTTATGATACCGTTAAATTATCGAAGACACTAGACAATGCCTCTTTTAACAATACTGGATATTCATTTATATTTAATGAATCAGGAGACATTATTCTTTTATCTACACAAGCAGAAGATGTTAAGAATATAAAAACTATTCAAGATTTGTCCCAACAAAAAGATATTAAGATTGAAAGTATTGATAAACAAGGTTCTGGAATTATAAGTTTTACTGATCATAACAATTCTCATAATTACTTTACATATGCCAATATTAAAAATAACGACTGGTTAGTAGCTTCAGTTTTCCCTCAAGAAGTTGTCACTGATAGAATACAAAATTTAATTATAACAGCTTTTATTACATGGTTACTCATTGGTTTAGGAAGTGCTTTTCTATTAAGTTATACTTACTTTATCCAAAAGAAAAATAAACTTCAGCTTACAAAATTAGCATTTGAAGATTCACTAACTCAGCATTATAACTTTAATAAGTTTATTGAACTTTGTAAAAATAATTCACATTTAGATCAATATGTCCTTATCAATTGTGATATTAAAGGATTTAAATGGTTTAATGAAATCTATGGTGAAGATATTGCAAACAATTTATTAATGACAATTATGAAATGTATAGATAATAAATGTCATATGGATGAACTATGCTGTCGTCAGAAAGATGATCACTTTGCTATTCTATTCAAAAAGAATAATCCTGATAAATTAAGAGAGAGATTATTTAATTTAGCAGATCAGATTCGTTATGAATTTAATAAGCTCCAGGCGACTTCACAATTTTATTTTCATTTTGGGGTTTATGAAATTATTGATAAAGATATTGATATAAAAGTTGCTTTTCAAAAAACTCAATATATTAAAAATGATTTTAAGCAATTATCACAAGATGATGTCATTCTTTATCAAGAAGATGTTTTCCAAAAAGATTTACATGATCAACAAATAGAAAAAGATTTTCTTAATGCTTTAGAAAATCAAGATTTTAAAGTATATATTCAACCAAAAGTTGATATCAAAACAGGTAATGTATTAACTGGTGAAGCACTTGTCAGATGGCAGAATGCTGAGCATGGTTTAATTTCTCCAGGAGTGTTTATTCCAATCTTTGAAAAAAATGGAATGCTAGAGTCATTAGATGTATATGTTTTTCAACAGATACTACGAACTTTAGAGCATTGGCGTCATAATTATCATAAAGATATTGGTATTTCAGTAAATGTTTCAAGAACATATTTATTTAATGAGGGATTTATTGATCAGTTTATTCAACTGGTTCTTAGGCATGATATCCACCCAAGTCAAATTGAAGTCGAAATTACTGAAACAACTGCTTTAAATCACAAAAGTGAATTAATTGATATCTTAAATAAACTACGTAAACATGAAATCAGAGTTGCTTTAGATGATTTTGGAAGTGGTTATTCATCATTAAACATGTTAAAGGATTTCCCTATTGATGTTGTAAAAATCGATCAGGAATTCTTTAAAACAACATCATCAACTTATTTAAGAAGTCATATTATTATAGAAGAAGTTATTGAATTATGTCATAAATTAAATATTGTTGTTGTAGCGGAAGGTGTTGAGACACAAGAACAAAAAGATTTCTTAGTAAAGCATCATTGTAATTATATTCAAGGATATTATTACTACAAGCCCATGCCAATTCAGGAATTTGAAGATTTGTTTATCAAAAATGCTGACTAGTTTGTCAGCATTTTTTCATTTATAAAAGAAAATACCTTATTCCAATAATTCTTGGGATTATAATTTCGAGCCTCAGCATGACCTGCCTTATCAACAACAAATAAATCCTTTTCACAAGTTGCAGCGTCATAGCATTTATAAACCATTTCTGTTGGAACAAAATCATCTTGACCACCATGAATAAATAATATTGGTTGTTTCGACTTCTTAACCTGCTCTATACTAGATGCATCCTTAAAATTATATCCAGCTTTCATTTCAGCTACAATATTAGAAATATCTAAAATTGGAAAAGTTGGCAATGAGAATTGATTCTTTAATTCACTTGCAAAAATATCCCACACACTTGTATAACCACAATCCTCAATATATCCAATGACATGTTCTAACTGATCCCCTGAACACATCATTGCTGTAGCACCACCCATAGAAACACCATGTAAAACAATTTGTGCCTGCGAATCACGTTTGACTATCCATCGTACCCATGAAGCAATATCCTCTTTATCTAACCATCCCATACCAATATAATCTCCCTGACTCTTACCATGCGCACGATTATCTGGCAAAAGGACATTCCAACCAGCCTCAGCATATCTAGCACCATATGACATCATTTCAGTATTCTGAGATTGATAACCATGAATAACAATAACCCAATTGTGAACATCTTTATTTTGATAGTATTGTGATTGTAAAAGAATATGATCAAAACTTGACACATTCATTGGTTTTGTCTTCTTTTGAAATTCTAACCCTTTTTGTGTTTCTTTGAGACTATTTTTATAAATCATCAATTCTTCTTGATTAAGCTCACTCTCATTTATTTTCTCTTGAACTTCTTCATTTGTGATATGAGGTGCTAATGCATAATTTACAAAATAACTTCCAATTCCATAACTAAGACTTAAGACAACACAAAAGATTATAAATATAATAAGTGGTAATTTCTTTTTCACAATTCTCATACTCCTTTTGAATCATTTTATATAATCTCATGATAATTATCAAGAAAAAGAGTAGATTATGATTTCTACTCTTTAATCAGTTGATGTTGAACTAAGAATTCTTTAGCAACATCTTTTGGTTTTTCTTTTAATTCATCAACACGATAATTTAAGTCAACCATAACATCTTCATTTAGATATTTTTGTAATTGATTGACAATAGGAATAATTTCTGGAAATTCTTTTTCAATTCTTTCATTGATAATTGGGATTGCATGATATGGTAAAAAGAATGAGCGATCATCTTTTAAAACCTTTAAATCAAATTTCTTTAATAATCCATCTGTTGAATACGCATCAATAACATCACACTCATGGCTTGTAAGAGCAGTATATCTAGGAGAACCATCAATAGGTATAATATTCTTAAATTGAATTGGATATGATTTTTGCAATCCTAACCAGCAATCCTTTCTTTCCATGAAAGTTAACGTTGGTGAGAAAGTCAGTTGCTTAGAAACTTTACATAAATCACTTATAGTTTCAATATTATACTTTTTCGCCAAGTCTTTATCTATGGCAAGAGTATACGTGTTATTGAAGCCAAGTGCATCTAATACTGTTAAATGAAATTGTGATTGAAATTCTTCTTTAACAGTCTTATAAACTTCATCAACATCACTATTAGGCTCAAGTCCTAAGATACTACCATAGATTGTTCCTGTATAGTCTATATACATATCAATATCGCCACCCTTAATAGCATCTAGAACTATCGAACTAGAGCCTAACGAGAGTGCTTGTTCAACTTCAACATCACTATTACCTTCAATTAAATATTTTAACATATAGTTTAATGTTTCTTGTTCAGAAAAATCCATACTTCCTATTTTTATTTTTTTACTACTATTACTATTTCCCATATTTGTATAAACAAAACTTCCTGCTAATCCAAGACATGTTAACACAATGATAGTCTTATCAACAATTCCTTTAAAAACTGACCTTGGTTTAGCTAATTGGAAACTCTTAGGTGTCACTAATCGTTCTAAAATAGAGAAAATATAATCTATTAATAACGCTAATATGCAGGCAGGAATAGCACCAGCTAAAATTTGATCTGTATTTGTTGTTCGAATACCAGCATAAACAAGATATCCTAAGCCACCTGCACCAATAAATGCAGCAAGTGTCATAAGTCCAACAGAACTCACAGCACTAATTCTAACTCCAGCCATAATAACCGGAGCTGCTAATGGAATCTGAACTTTATATAAAACCTGTAATCTTGTTAATCCAATTCCTTTGGCAGCTTCTAATGTTTCTTCGTTAATACTATCAAGACCAGCAACAGTATTTTTTATAATTGGCAATAATGAATATAAAATCACCATAACAATTGCCGGTTTTGTTCCTATCCCTAATAATGGAATCATAAACCCTAATAATGCCATTGATGGAATTGCCTGAATTAAATTTGCTATAGCCATAACTGGCTTTTTAGATGGTTTAAAATAAGTAATGGTATACCTAAGGGTATCCCTACAACTATTGATATGATAATAGCTAGCACTGTTAATTGGACATGCTCTACAAACAACCCTAAGATAGTTGAAATGTTTTGGATAAAATAATTAATAAATCCAGTCATTATTCTCCCTCACTTTCATCATACTTCTTTGATAGAGTTGTAACTAATGTACTCTTTGTAATTAAACCAACCAAATGCCCATCATCTACAACTGGAATCGTATATTTATTTTTTTGTCTCGCAATATTTAAAATATCAACTATTGAATCATCAGACTGAGCAGTTACACAATCCGTTTGCATAATCTCATCTACTCTTTTTCCTTTATTTGATTCATCTGCTACTTGATCCGCATAAACCATTCCCATAAATGTATGTTTTTTATCAACAACCATTAAACTATCAACACGATAATTAAACATAATATTTAAAGCCTTGATACATTTTAAAGTATATGGGCAAACAATTGGTTCATCAATCATAATATCTTTTGCTTTAATAAGTTCAGGAGAATCCCAAATACGTTTCTTTCCAACAAAATTTAAAACAAAATCATTGGCTGGATGTTTTAGAATTTGTTCAGGTGTGTCAAACTGCTGGATTTTACCATCATTCATAATACATATACGATCCGCTAACTTAATAGCCTCTGCCATATCATGTGTCACAAAAACAATTGTTTTCTGAAGATTATTCTGCAATGCTAAAAGCTCATCTTGAAGCTGATTTCTTGTAATAGGATCGAGTGCACTAAATGGTTCATCCATTAATATAATATCTGGTTCACTTGCAAAGGCTCTTGCAACACCTACCCTTTGTTGTTGTCCTCCACTCATTTGAATAGGATATTTATCTAAATATTCATCTGGATCTAGTCCAACCATATCTAAAACCTCTTTGACTTTAAGAACAATATGAGGATCTTTTTTATTTTTTAATTTAGGTATAAGTTCAATATTTTCTTTCACTGTCATATGTGGAAATAATCCAGTTTGCTGAATAACATAACCTATTTTTCTTCTTAAATCTATTTCGTTTTCTTGACTAATATCTATATCATTTACTAAGATTTTTCCTTTTGAAACCTTAATGAGTTTATTAATCATTTTTAATACGGTTGTTTTTCCACAGCCACTTGGGCCAATAATACAAACAAATTCCCCATCATTGACTGTAAATGATATATTTTCTAAAACGTGCTTATCTTTAAATGATTTATATACATTCTGAAATTCTATCATCAAATCACTCCCTTCATATTTTATTATACACTTTTCATGTGACTCATTTGTGAATTTTTGATCATTATTATTGTATATATTATTTATCATAACTCAAATTTGTTTATTTTGCAAATTCTTGAAATTTATTTATTAAAAACAAAAATATGAAACGTACAAAGATGTTTACTATGTACAAGTAACTATTTCTCTATAAATATGATTATTTCCAATAAAACTTTTGTTAACAACCTCTCTTTAGGCTTCCTTTATATCGACAAAGTCATTCATAGAATTTTATTGACCTCTTTACTAAGTTGTGTGATGCATTGTACTAGATTCTATTAATCATCATACTTTCTGTATAACTGTTTAAACAATAGAAAGAAAATTATTGAAAAAAGAAAAAACATAAGTACAATAAACTTATGTTTTCTACTCATTTTATTGATAAACTTGAATTTTTGAAATCAACCAATTATCCCCATCTGCCACAACAGTAAATAACATTTTTTCTTTAGATTCTTTAATGGTTTTAATTTGTTCTTTCATACTTGCATATAATTGCGGAGCAATATCTGCATAAATCTTTTCTATCATGGCTTGTTGCCCTTTAGATTTATAAAGTTCTTGTAATTCTGAAAGATGCTCCTTTTGGTATTTTTCAGCAATTGTAGACATTTCAGATGTTGAGAAATTGAATCCTTTATAATCTTTCATTGTTGCATCAACTGTTATAGTATAATTATCATCTTTCTTTTCAGCCTTTTTAATTTCATAAGAAACAAACAATGTAGAGAATACCTCTTTCATAAAAGAATCTGTCTCATCTACGAAAACCTGACCAAATTTCTTAGGATCACGATAAGCATCTAACCCAGAAATCATACTTGTTATGTCCTTTAAATCTTGATTATCCTTAGTACAGATAGTCGTAAGCTTATCCATGTCTGCTTCCTTAAAATACTCAAAAAAATGTTTAACAACTGCTTCCTGTTTTTCTGTAGAATCACTTCCTCCACAACCAACAACACCTACAACCATTAACAAACATATACACACTTTTAAAAATCTTTTCATAATATCCCTCCTCAATGACATATTATACCATATTTTCACATAATATGATAATCTTTAACAAATGATGAAAACATTAATATCTTATTTATATAACAATAAATATCCCATAACATCAAAGGTATGGGATAAAAATAGTTATTTCATTTTATTTTTTAGTTAGCCCAGAACTTTCTAAATTCTTTACTGTTTGTTCATAACTCACATAAAGAATTTTACCATCTTCTTTAGTACTTGTAATTAATTTAGCAGTTTTTAAAGCATCAAAATCCGCATTCTCATAATCAATAACAGTTGTTTCACTAATTGTATCATCAGTTATATCAGCTTTATAAGTCACACCTTTGATATCATATAATTTTTTATATTGTGCTACAGTTTGTTCCATTAAATCTTTTGTAATTCCCAAATCCTTAAAGTTCATTTCAGATACTGATGTCTGTTTTAAAACACGATCACCTGAATAATCAATTGTATTTGAAACCTTAACTCCATTGATCTCACCTTCATATACTGCTGTCTCAGTTTTCGAATTTCCTCCACCACAGCCACTTAATACTACAGCAGCCATCATTATACAGATTCCCATTTTTAATAATTTCTTCATAATATCCTTCTCCTTTATTTTGTAATTTTATAATAACATAATATCACATTGAAGTCCACTATTGTCACAAAGTTATCTAAAAAGGGAATACATATGAAAAGAATATAAAGTTAATCCTTTATATTCTTAAATGCAGTTGATAACATCAACTTAATTCTATTTAATTGATTGACCTCACTTGCACCTGGATCATAATCAACAGCCACAATATTACTTTCGGGATATCTCTTACGTAATGCTTTAATAACTCCTTTACCAGTGACATGGTTTGGTAAACAGGCAAATGGCTGCATACAAACAATATTAGGAGCACCTTCTTCAATTAATTCAATCATTTCACCGGTTAAGAACCACCCTTCACCAGTCATATTTCCCATTGAAACAATTTCAGTTGCCTTTTTAGCAATTTGATCAATAGGATGTGGTGCATCAAAACGCTTTGATGCTTTTAATGCTTTTATCATATCCCTACGTAAATAATCTACAAACCAAATTGCAAAATTACATAATAAGACTGATGACTTTTTAACATCAAAATGTTCATGTTCATACCAAGTATTATAGAAACAGTATTGGAAAAAATCTATAAGATCCGGCATAACAGCTTCACCACCTTCAGCTTCAATAATATCAACAATTTGATTATTAGCAGTAGGGTGAAATTTAACCAATATCTCACCAACTAATCCAACGCGTGGCTTTTTAATGTCTAGCAATGGTAACTCATCAAAATCTTTAACAATTTGATATACATTCTTCTTAAATTCTTTCATATTTCCATTCTTAACATTTTCTTGGCATTTTGCTACCCATGATTCATAAAGTTCATTTGCTGATCCAGGAATAGCCTCATATGGTCTGACTCGATAAAGAACTCGCATAAATAAATCTCCATACATAGCTCCAATGATAACTTTTTTAGCAACCTTATATGTAATTTTAAACCCTGGATTGCTTTCTAAACCTGATAAGTTTGCTGAAATAACAGGAATGTGTTCCATACCAGCATCTTTTAATGCCTTACGTATAAAAGCAATATAATTCGTTGCTCGACACCCTCCACCTGTTTGAGAAATCATTAATGCAACTTTATTTAAATCATATTTGCCACTGTTTAAAGCATTCATCATTTGTCCAGTTACCAATATACTTGGATAACAAGCATCATTATTAACGTATTTTAATCCTTGTTCAACAGCATCTTTATCAACTGAAGGTAAGACAACAAAGTTATAACCTTCAGAATTCATAGCAGTTTCAACGAATTGGAAATGCAATGGTGACATTTGTGGGCAAAGAATTGTATAACGAGCTTCTCTCATTTCTTTTGTAAATGGAACTTTTATTTGTTCATATTTCTGATTTAAATTGATGATTTCTTCTTTCTTTTCAAGGGTTGCTTTTAAAGAACGAATACGAATACGAATGGCACCTAAGTTACTACCTTCATCAATTTTAATTAATGTATAAATCTTATTTCTAGCTTTTAAGATTTCTGCTACCTGATCAGCTGTTACAGCATCTAAACCACAACCAAATGAAGTTAATTGAATAAGCTGTAAATCATTCCGTGATGAAACATAAGATGCTGCCTTGTATAGACGTGAATGATATGTCCATTGATCAACAACTCTTAATTTTAAATGTTCCTGATCCAAATAACATACACTATCTTCACTTAGAACAACAAACCCTTCACTTGTAATTAAATCTGCAATTCCATGATTAATCTCTGGATCAATATGATAAGGACGACCAGCCAAAACAATTCCCTGTAAATGATGTTCCTGCATATACTCCATTGCTTTTAATCCTTCTTGACGAATATCTTCCTGACAACGATTTAATTCTACATATGCTTTATCTATAGCAATTTGTAGTTCTTGATCACTCACATGGAATTCTTTTAATTCTTCTTTTAATACATGAAACAGAGTTTTAGGATTATTTAATGATACAAAAGGATTTTTAAAACATATATCATTATGATCTAGACTATCAACATTATTTTTTATAACTTCTGGATAAGAAGCAACAACTGGACAATTATAATGATTTCCTGCTTCTTCATTTTCTAATCTCTCATAAGCAACAGATGGATAGAAGATAAAGTGAAGCCCCTTTTCAATCAGGTTTTCAATATGTCCATGTGTAATCTTGGCAGGATAACATGCACTTTCACTTGGAATAGATTCTATTCCTTTTTCATAAATAGCTTTTGAAGAACGTGCTGATAAAATAACTCTAAACTTTAATTCAGTTAATAATGTATGCCAAAATGGATAATTTTCATACATATTTAATGCTCTTGGAATTCCAACCATTCCTCTTAACGCCTCTTCCTCTGAAAGTGAGCGATAATTAAAAACTCGTCGATATTTATAATCAAAAAGATTTGGTAACTTTTTAGATACTAATGGTAAATTTGCTCCACGCTCGCATCTATTTCCACTAATATACTCTCTTCCATCATTAAATGTTGTAATTGTTAACATACAATTATTTGTACATTTGCCACAATTTTTCATAGCATTTGTATATGTTAGCTTTTCTAATTCAGTGAGTGATAAAATTGTAGAACCCTTACCATCATCTTTATCCATTGCGATTGTTGCCATTCCATAGGCACCCATTAATCCAGCAATATCTGGTCGAATAACTTCTATATCTGCTTCTTTTTCAAAAGCACGTAAAACTGCTTCATTATAGAATGTCCCACCCTGAACAACAACATTTTTACCAATCTGTTCTTTATTTCTTAATTTAATAACTTTATAAAGAGCATTTTTAATGACCGAATAAGATAAACCAGCTGATATATCAGCTAATGAAGCACCTTCTTTTTGCGCCTGTTTGACTTTTGAATTCATAAAAACAGTACAACGACTTCCCAAATCTAATGGATGATTTGATAATAACGCTAATTCTGCAAATTCATCTATTTTATATCCTAAAGAATGAGCAAATGTCTCCAAGAATGAGCCACAACCTGATGAACAAGCTTCATTTAGTGTAATATCTTGAATAACATCATCTCTAATAGTAATGGCCTTCATATCCTGACCACCAATATCTAAAATAAAGTCCACTTCTGGTTGAAAATGTTTGGCAGCAGTATAATGAGCAATTGTTTCAACCTCTCCAATATCTACTTTAAGTGCAGCTTTAATAAGAGCTTCTCCATAACCAGTAACACCAGCTTTTTTGATTTTACATCCTTCTGGAATCATTTCATAAACTTCTTTCATAATTCTAATAATTAAATCTAATGGATTACCTTCATTTGAATTATAGAAAGAATATAAAATAGAACCTTCATTATCTATAAGAATAACCTTTGATGTTGTAGATCCAACATCAATACCTAAATATATATCACCTTTATATTTTTTTATATTTTTCTTTTTTGTCATTGCTTGAAGATGTCTTTCTCTAAAGCCTCTTAATTCATCCTCATTATGGAATAATGGTTCCAAAGTATGTACTGCTTCATTTCCTTGATTCTTCAACTCTTTCAAACTCATAATCAACTGTTGTAAACGAAGACTTGTTTTAACCTCTTTAGCATTTAAACATGCTCCCATAGCTACAAACAATTGAGAATTATCAGGAAAAATAACTTCATTATCTTTTAAATTTAATGTATCTATAAAACGTGCACGTAACTGATCTAAGAAGTATAACGGTCCACCTAAGAAAGCAACCTTCCCTTTAATAGGTTTTCCACATGCCAACCCACTAATTGTCTGATTGACAACAGCTTGAAAAATTGATGCTGCAATATCCTCTTTTTGAGCACCTTCGTTAATTAAAGGTTGGATATCTGTTTTAGCAAAAACACCACATCGTGAAGCAATTGGATAAATTCTGTTATAGTTCTTGGCATAATCATTTAAACCTGATGCATCAGTTTGAAGTAATGTTGCCATCTGATCAATAAAAGCACCTGTCCCACCAGCACAAGTTCCATTCATTCGTTGTTCTAATGAACCCTCAAAATATGTAATCTTAGCGTCTTCCCCACCAAGTTCAATGGCAACATCTGTTTCTGGTATATATGTTTCTATTGTTTTTGTACAAGCTATCACTTCTTGTACAAATTGTATATTTAATGATTCAGAGATTGATAGACCACCTGAACCTGTAATGACTGGATAAATAGCAATATCTGAATACTTTTCTGATATGTCCTCTAATAATGTTAAAATAGTATTTCTTACATCCGAATTATGCCTCACATAATTTGAATAAAGACACTTATCATCCTCATCTGTTAAATATGCTTTCACCGTTGTAGAACCTACATCGATTCCTAAATAATATTGACTCATCATTGTCCTCCTAAAACCATTCCTATTACCTGCTATTTTTCCGCAAAATACTCCACAAATACTAACTGAATGTGAAGATAATTTCAATCATGATGCTTAAAAACTAGTCCATTTCCTTAAATATATCAGTAATCTTCTTCATTATCCTCACATACTCCTTAGCATCTTTCTCACCAAGTTCTGATAACATTCTTGTGACATGGGATAAAACATCATTGTATCTCTGTAAGCAGAATGATTGCCCTTTTGGTGTTATATAGACATGTATTTTTCTTTTATCATCAGCATCAGACATACGTTTAACATACTCTTTACGACATAAACTATTAAGGATAGCTGCTACACGTGATGTATTGATATCAAAACGACGACTAATTTCATATGCATTCGCGCCATCTTTTTCTTTTAACAAATACATCAAAACAGCAATTTCCCCCTTAGCAATCTCAGATATATTATATTGAATCAAACGCCCACGCTGTTCACCTATAATTAAATATTCAATTAACTCATTTGCATAATTCTGAAATTCCATTTTTAATACCTCACACTATGAGCATTTTATACCTCTTGTCATAATTTGTCAACGCTTTAAAATTTTCATTTTCATTCTTTAGAATTGATGTTCATATTTGAAATTGATACAATAGAGAAAAGGAAGTGAAATATATGTATCAAAAAATCAAAGAACTTTCGCATTCTTATTACTATGACACAGTCAAAATACGACGTGATCTTCATAAATACGCTGAACGTGGTTGGTTAGAAACACGTACTGCATGCCTTATTGCAACCCAATTGGAAGAATTAGGATACGAAGTTCTTGTTGGTGAAGAGATTATGAAAAAAGAAGCCCGCATGGGTCTTCCACCAGAAACAGTTCTTCACTTAAATTATCGCCGTGCCCAAAAAGAAAATGCCAATCCTAAATATTTAGAGAAAGTCAAAAACGGAATGACTGCTGTAGCTGGTGTTCTTAAGAATGGAGAAGGTCCTACAATAGCCTTAAGATTTGATATAGATGCTTTAGGATTAATTGAAGAAACCTCTCAACATCATTATCCTTTTCAGCAAAGGTTTTCTTCTTGTCACATCGGTGCAATGCATGCATGTGGACACGATGGACACACTGCTATAGGTTTAACTACAGCTCGCATACTTATGGAATTGAAAGATAAACTTCATGGCACTCTTAAAATTATATTTCAACCAGCTGAAGAAGGAGTACGTGGTGCTAAATGCATTTGTGAAAGTGGTTTTTTAGATGATGTTGATTATATTCTTGCTGCTCATATTATGCCTCAAGAACATAGAAAATATGATCTTTATTTAGGCATGGATGATTCTTTTGCAACTACAAAACTAGATGTCACTTATCATGGTATATCTACTCACGCTGCAGAGTCACCACAATTTGGTAAAAATGCATTATTGTCAGCTGCTAACTGTATCCTCAATCTTCATTCCATTCCACGTAATAGCGATGGTTGTACTCGTGTCAATGTGGGGACAGTTCATGCAGGAACAAGCAGAAACGTCGTTCCTGAAACTGCCAAACTTGAGATAGAGGTTCGTGGTGTTACAAGTGAATTAAATAGATATATGGAAATTTATGCCAGAGATATTATAAAAGGTTCTGCTTTAATGCATGATACAGTTGTTGAAATTGAAGAAATGGGAAAGGCATATGCACTGAAATGTGATAAATCATTGATGGATAAAATACGTTCTATTTGTGAAGAATATATGCCTGATTTAAAACTATCTAAGCGAGACTTAAGCCCATTAGGTGGGAGTGATGATTATTCTTATATGATGGAAAGGGTGCAATCTCATGGTGGAGTTGCAACTTATATGAAGTTCCTAACTCCTATGACTTCGTCACCTCATAATGACTCTTTTGATTTTGATGAAAAGGTTCTCGAAAAAGGACCTAGAATATTTGCCAGTTTGGTTTATAATATAATGCAATAAAGTCTATCTCGTCGGATAGACTTTATTACATTATATATTCATAACCTTTGCATTTCATGACTGTTCATCTTTAAATAAGGCTCGACCAATTCTCACAAAAGTGGCACCTTCTTCTAAGGCAATGTGATAGTCTTCTGACATACCCATTGAGAGTTCTTTTAATGGGTGATGTGGAAAGTCACGTTTTAATTTATGAAGAAGTTCATGAGTTTGCTGAAAATATGGTCTTGTTTGTTCAGCTTCAATGTGCGGTGCCATCATCATCAATCCATCCACAATAAGTGCACTACACTTTTGTATATACACCATGACATTATTCATCTCTTCAATAGTAAACCCATGTTTACTGTTTTCATTTGCAATATTTACTTGTAAGAGGATATGAATTTTTATATCTCTTTTGCTTGCCTGTTTTTCAAGTTCATCTATTAAACTATAACTATTAACAGAATGAATAAGATCAACCTTATCAATAATATATTTCACTTTATTTGTCTGTAAAGTCCCAATGAAATGCCAATGTCCTTTCCCATGATATTTTTCATACTTTTCCAAAAAAGCTTGAACCCTATTTTCACCATAATAAAAACATCCACATTTTTCTAACTCTTCAATTTCTTTTTCATCTATATATTTAGTTGCTGCAACAAGTGTTGCAGGTTTAATCTCTTCTAATATTTTATAAACCGCCTGCTGATTAACTATCATTTCAATTCACCTATCCTTATTATTATTTTATAACTTTTTGATAATTTTACTATAATTTTATGACATAATCAAAAAGAATTCACATATATGTGTTATGATTGTTATAATAAAGAAGGTGGGTGATGTGAGTGAATGATTTACTTGAAAGGTATTTAGGAGCAGTTTGTTCTTATTTTTTAGGTCCTAAAAGACATCGTGTTTATACAGATTTAAAAGAACAAATTCAAAAATCGGCACATCACTATGATGATTTAGAGGATTTACTCGTCAGTTATGGTCATCCACGAAGCGTTGCCTTAAGTTATGGCTATAGACCATTTCTACAACATATATATAATCCTAAAATCGTCAATTTTATTGAGAAAACTGTATTTATTGTTTCAGGAATATATTTATTCTTCTCTACACTTTACTATTTGCAACAATTAAATTGTCTGCCCTTCCAATCAACTGAGCATGTAACTGCAACGTTAAATACTTCAACACTATTAACATGGTTACTCTCTCATCCCTTCATTATTATGGGGAGTATCGCTGTTATATCTTTTATCGCACTCATCATTCTAGATTATAAAAACAGAGTAACTCAGGAAATTGATCCTTTATGGTCACTAGATAAGCTCTATAAATTGCCTCATCAGTCGCACTATCCTAGTCATATAGCTGAAACTGTTCTGATGATTATATTTACAATTTTTTTCTCAATTTATGCTATCTTTTTTTCTAGAGATATTATAATGCAAATTCAACATGAATCTTATCAGATGATTCATCTTATGACATATTTCTTTCAGCCATTTATTATGATTATCTTTGTAGATTATATAATTGACATGACTAAAAAAAGATATACTAAAAAATATTTGAAATATAGTACTGCTATAAACATATTTACATTAACTGCTTTAACTATTTTCGTTGTAAATTCTGGGTTTCTCAAAGATTATCTATTACCATTAAATATTAATTTCAATTATACAATGGTGAATGTCTTTATTATGAGTGCGCTTATTATGATTTATATGATATCCCTCTATAAACTCTTAAGAAATTTAAAATCATATCGTTCACTTTTTAGAAAATAAAATCATCTTATGATAAAACATAGGATGATTTTTAATTTTGATTTATTTATTTTTTTGAGATGGTTTTTGTGGTTTGTAAAATTCCCACGGAGAACAATTATTTAAGTTCTTGATAGCTATTTTTTTAATAATCTTCAACATTTTTATGACCTCCTCCTAAATTAGATATTGCAGTTACAGCAAATGCATATGTTACAGTTAAACTCAGATTCGAATATTTTAATGTCCATAAGCTTATAACACAACCTAAACACATCATGACTTTATTGATTATTTTATATTTCTTAACTTGCGAAAGTAAGATATCAGGGTTTTGAGGAACTCTATAAATATATATAGGTATAATCATAACCCATAAATATAAATAACAATTCAATTGATACTTTAACAAAAGAATAAAAAGAATGTGAACAAGGAGTGTTAAAAACATACATCTTAACATTGTTTTAGCATGATACCCACCACCATAATATCTAACCCAATAAAATAGAACGAGAAAACATAATGTCCAAAGCAATTGATGAAATAATAATCCCATGATAATAACCATTACAAAAGCCGCTAAATTTGATATGATCAATTGCAATCCATAATTATATAAATCTTGTTCATTAGGTAAGATCTTATGTTTTTTGATGAGACTATCTATTATCATTTGTGATATTTTCTGTAACATAGCATCACCTTTCTTATCTTATCATTATAAATTTTATTTTTCCTTTTGATGTGACACAAACCCCCAAAATCTGCTACACATTCATAAAATTAGTTGTGAAAAGAAATATAAATATAACTAATAAAGGTATCTTCTGTTATCTGTTTTTTATATATTCCATTATATAGATTAACTTTTTCTTGAATAATTGTTAGACCTAGTCCTTGATGTTCTCCACCTTTATGGCTTACCCAATCGATATTGTGATTAACAATAGGGTTTTTGACCTGTATAATTAATTCATTGAGAGAATACTCGATATATATATTGATTTCTTTTTGATTTGTTTTTAATGTTTCTTCTATTGCATTATCAAGAAGATTAAATAATATTGAACAGAGGTCTGTGACTTTCATATGTCCATCTTCAATACTTTTTACAACACAGTGAAATTTAATTTGATCTTTATATTGAGCGTATTTTGTATTAATAATGGCATCTATATATGGATTTTGAGTATGAATGAGTTTGTCAATGGATTTTAATTCTTGAATAACTTCATTATATAATTGATGACTATGTTCAAGATTCAGATATTGAATAGTTTCCAATTTGTTTTTAATATCATGTTTAAATTTCTTTATTTCTTCTTGATTCTTTATGTGAAGATTAATATTTTGAAGAATCATATTATTCATTTGGTTTTTTGTTTTTTCTACTTCTTTTTCTCTATATATATTCATTGTTTGATGAAGTAAGATATGAAAACAGGTGTAAAGAATAATAATGAAAAAGAAGATAAGAAGAACATGACTGTCATCATAAACAATATATTGTGATAATAACATCACTATCAAGATGACAATAATAATGATAAGGTTGTAGAAACATATATATTGTTGAGGAAGATAAGCATTTTTTATATTGGTTATTTTGATAAGATATTTCATTATCAAAAATGATATCATAACGATTATGAATATAATTATGATTCTCATAAATCCTACTGCATAAAGATCAGAAAAATCGAGATGAAAAATATGTATACTCATTCTATTTATGATTAAAGATATAAACCCATACAAACAATAATAACTACTTATTACAAAACCAACCAATGCATAATTATATATAATATTCTTATATACTTGTATTTCAATATAGAGCAAAATTAGATTCAATAATATTCCTAAATATGGAATATCATATACTACTAATTGTCCTAAGAGGTGACCAATAAGATATGTTATTATAAAGTTTATAAATGATAGAAACACGATTCTGATAATAATTCTTTGACTATCTTTTTTAATTAACTGATAAAAGATATAACCAATAACCGTTTCATAAATCAAACAATATAAATACTCTAAAACCATATCCCTCCTCTTCTTTCTACGTATTCATCTATTAATCTATAATATCTATTGCTAGATATGGGCAAACACCTATGTTTCCCCTTTAAAAGGACTCCCTTATCTTTAGTTATTGATAGGATATGCTTCCAATTTATATATGTATTTTTGTTAATACCTAAAAATTCATATTGATAATGTTTCATAAAAGCAGATAAACTGACTCTTTTCATGATATATTTATTTGATTTTGTATAAAGCCAGATATCTCTTTTTTCATATTTTACATAAATAACCTCATTAACATCTAATAGCGTAATATTACTATTATAATTAATCTGAATAAAAGAATCTTTTAGGCGAGTATATATATCTTGAAATTGATTTTGAAAGAAAACTTCTATATTCTCTTTTAATACGAACTTATAAACATTATGGTCAATACAATCCGCCATTCTATCTGCGTGAGAAGTTATGTAAATAATGGGAGTATTATAAAAATGCTTATGAACAAATTCTATACCATCGGTTTCTCTTAGATCTATATCCATAAAGATAAGATGGAAATTGATTTTCTCTTTTTCTTTTAATAGTTTTTCACATGTTAAAAACTTGTATATCTCTATATCATTATAGTAGTCTGTCTTAAGCATTTGTGAACTGATTAATTGAAGAAAAGCCCATTCATCATCAACTATTGCAATATTAAACATTCATTATCTTCCTTAGCATATTGAATTTTAAGTGCTTCATTAATATGTTTTAATGCTTCTGGATCAAGGGATAGAAGATATTGATTTATAAAAGGATATTCTGCAAGTACAGATATTGAACTTTCATGAACATACATATTATATTTTTTAGTATCTTCTCCTATTATATAATTGATTGGCACGTGAAAGTATTGACTAATGATTTTTAATGTTTTTATATCTAATGAGTCTATATTTTTCTCTATTCTACTTACTGTTTGCTGAGACATACCTATCTTGTCTCCAAACTCCTCCTGTGTCAAACCACATTGTTCTCTTAACTCTTTTATTTTCGACATACTTATTCACCTCATATTTCATTATAAAGTAAACACATACATCAATTTACTCACATTTATTGTTTTCGTACTCATAAAATGAGTATTCACATATATTCGTCAACAAATTGTATCTAATTGATAATAATTAAGAGCTGTCCTGTATTCTACTAAAAACTGTATATCTTTTTATACCATAATCACTAAATTTTTCATTACTTATAATTTTTATAGAATTTATTAAGATGATCATAATGCTTCACCAAACACCTTTACACTTTTCATATCAGATAATTTAAATATAAAAACTATGTCTTCAATCACACCATATGATTATTACAAATCAAGAATGTAATTCAATACATAGTTTATACCTAAGCTAATTGTTTCCTTAACTTTACTTCTTTTTCTTTCCACCTTGTTTTAATTAATATATTTATTAAATAAATAACAAATAATTCTCCCATATACACCAATCCAAAAGAACTTTTCAAAAATAAGAAAATCTTTCCAATATATGGTATATGGTAAATGTATTCTCCAATAATATCACTTCTTTTGGTTTCATAATTATCAAAGAAATCTTTACCTTCAGCTTGTGTCCTATAATAAGTATTCCCATCATTACCTATCTGTGTTTCCCTAAAATAGTGAGTTAATAAAATATTTTCACCAAATCGATCAGCTTCAAATGTTACAATTGTATCTGGTTGAATTGTCTTTTCAACAGGTATGAGTTTTGTAAGAACAAGTGAGTAAGTCGGAATTTTCGGCTCCATACTATCTGACAAAACAGTATAAAGACGATAGCCTGTTACTTCTGCCACTTTATCAGGAAAGTATATGATGAGTGTAAAACAAAAAATAAGTTCAATTATAAATACTTTATGTATAATTTGAAGAAATGGTTTGAAATAACGCATGATATACCTCCTTTCATGAGTAAAAAAACCGTCATAAGACGGTTGATTTTATTATTGTAATGTTCCTTTCACAGAAACTTTTAAAGTTTCACCTGCTAAAGATGCATCTTTGACTGACACCTTAACATTATAAGTATTTGTTGCTTCAACTTTAGAATCAACATTTCCAGTCAAACCATTATCAGCACCATCTTGTGTAATTTCTATTGTAGCTTTTGATGAATCTATAGGTTGATCACTTGAATCAGTTAATATTGGTTGAAGTGTTAATGTACTGACTTTACTATTATTATCAACAACATTAAATTCAACTGTACTTGTGTATGATGGAAGTGTATCACCTAAAACTCTACTTTCTTCACTAAAAGTTGTTAATGTTCCTGCTTGTACTGTTACTGGTGTTCCAACAACCAAATTTGCTACATCAGATGTATCTTCTAATTGATCCCATGCTGCGAATGTTCCTGCTGAAGTTGCAACAATTGCTACTGCTGTCGCGAATGTTAAAATTGTACTCTTTTTCATATTATTTTTTCTCCTTTTTTATACAAATGATATTAGGAATGTTATTCCTTAATACATCTTAATTGTATTCCAAAAAAGTTAGATTGTATAATACTTAAATTGAAATGCCTAGTTATATCAATTTATACATAACTAAATATAATCATAGTTTTCATGCAAAATATCTAAAAATACTTGACCTGCATTTGATATTGTATCACGTTTTCGTTTAATAATAACAAAGTTCATTGTGATTCCACTATTCTCTATTTCGATACTCTTTATATGCGAATATTTTAATTCCTCCACCTGCCATTTATTCCCTAACATCAAGGCATCTGCATGATTTATCATATTGATTATAGCATGATAATTGCTCATTATAATACTTCTTTTGAACTCTGATAAGGCAAAGCCATCTATCGATAATGATAAATTTAAATTTGAGAAAAAGTCATATGGTAAGTGAATACGTGGATATTCAAAAAATTCTTTTATATTTACAATTTCTTTATGTGCAAGGGGATTATTTTCACTTATATGTACATATAAAGGACCACTTCCTAATATTTGTACTTCAATATCTTTAACTTCAGCCATCTTTTTAAAGATTGATAATTGGTAGTTATTCAAGATTGTAATTCCTATTTCAGATTTCATATCAATTACATTTTGAAGAACCTCTTCAGCAGTTGTCTCTAAAAACTTGATTTCTGTTTCAGCACTGCTTATACGTTTATAAAAATTCAAAATCATATCATCTTTTAAAAATAAAGAATCTACAGAAATAGATAACTGACTATAAATTTGTTCAGCATCTAATTCTTTTAATCTTTCAAGGACCTGAAATTGATTCAAAATAGATCTTGCATAATAATATAACATTTTCCCAGTCGGTGTAAGTGTCACACCTCTATTGTTTCTTATAATCAATGCTTTCCCCATATCTTCCTCTAAAGCATGGATAGAGCAACTTAAATTAGGCTGAGATATGTATAATTTTTCTGCTGCTTTATTTATGCTTCCACAATCTACAACTTCTATAAACTGAAATAACTGTTCTTTTCTCATGATATCCTCCTACATTTCATTTTCATTTTATCATATTTATGAAATACACAAAATAAAATATTCTCTTTAAAAAGAAAAGCAGGCTCATGAAATGAACCTACTTTCTCATTATTTAATTTTTGTTCCATTAGGTAAGCTTTCAACAGATACAAGTTCTAATAACTTTTTCTTAGAACCAGCTAAAATCATTCCTTGTGATTCTACACCACGTAAAACTGCTGGTTTTAAATTAGATACAACAATAACTTTCTTACCAATCATATCTTCTGGACTATAGAAATCAGCAATTCCTGATACAATTTGTCTAACTTCTTTTCCAATGTTAATTTGAGAAATAAGTAATTTATCAGCATCTGGATGCTTTTCACATTTTTCAACTGTTCCAACAGTTAATTCTATTTTAGCAAAATCATCAATAGTAATTTGATTCTCATCTTCTTTTTGTTCTTGTTTTTTAGGTTGTAGTGCTTCTACTTTCTTTTCAACCTCTTTTGGATCTAATCTTGCAAATAATTGTTGTGGTTTATCAGTCACTTTATTTCCCACTGGATATAATCCAAAAGTACTTATATCTTTGAAATCTCTTAGATCAGTATGAATTTGATCTAAAATTTTTGTAGAAGTTGATGGCATAAATGGTTCTAGTGCAATTGCTGCAAAACGAATAGCTTCTATCAAATTATAAAGAACAGTAGCTAAACGTTCTTGTTTGTCAGTTTCTTTAGCAAGAGCCCAAGGCATTGTATCATCAATATATTTATTTGTTCTTCTTAACAAAACAAAAATTTCGTCTAATGCTTTAGATGCTTTGAACTCATCCATTAAATCTTGTACTTTCTTTGGCATAGCTAAAGCAATTTGCTTTAACTCATCATCAACTTCTTCATATACTTCTGGATTTGTCACAACACCATCAAAATATTTATTTGTCATTGCAATTGTTCTATTAACCAAGTTTCCTAAAATATTAGCTAAATCAGAATTAATACGCTCTACTAATAGATCCCATGTAATACTTCCATCATTATCATAAGGAATTTCATGTAAAACATAATATCTTACGGCATCTACACCAAAGATTTGAACCAAATCATCAGCATAAATTACATTTCCTTTCGATTTAGACATTTTGCTTTCCCCTTGTAATAACCAAGGATGTCCGAACACCTGTTTAGGCAACGGAATGTCTAGTGCCATTAGCATAATTGGCCAATAAATTGTATGAAACCTTACAATATCCTTACCAATTAAATGTAAGTCAGCAGGCCAATATCTTTTATACAGTTCTCCATGATTTCCATCCACATCATAACCAAGACCAGTAATATAATTTGTCAATGCATCAATCCATACATAAACGACATGTTTAGGATCAAAATCAACTGGAATAGACCAAGTAAATGTTGTACGTGATACACATAAATCTTGTAAACCAGGTTTTAAGAAGTTATTCATCATTTCATTCTTTCTTGAAACAGGTTGAATAAACTCTGGATGATTTTCAATATGTTGAATTAAACGATCTGCATATTTAGATAACTTAAAGAAATAAGCTTCTTCCTTAGCATCATGAACAGGTCCCCCACAATCAGGACATTTGCCATCAACAAGTTGTGATTCTGTAAAAAACGATTCACATGCTGTACAATATTTACCCTCATAGTGTCCTAAATAAATATCACCTTGATCATATAATTTCTTAAATATCTTTTGGACTTGCTTAATATGATACTCATCTGTTGTTCTCATAAATTTATCATATGATGAATCCATTAAATCCCAAATATTTTTAACAACCGCTGCTTTTTCATCAACAAATTGTTTAGGAGGGATTCCTGCTTCTTGCGCTTTCAATTCAATCTTCTGGCCATGTTCATCAGTTCCAGTTTGAAAATAAACATTATATCCTTCTTGCCTTTTACTTCTTGCAATAGCATCTGCTAATATAATTTCATATGTATTCCCAATATGTGGTTTTCCTGAAGTATAAGTAATTGCTGTTGTTAAATAATAATCTTTTGGATTTTTCATGTTTGTTCTCTCCTTCCAAATAAAAAAACGCCCCTATAAAAGGACGTTAAATACGCGGTACCACCTTTTTTACACCGAAGTGTCTCTCATTACTTTAACGCAGTTAACGTTTATCTCTAACTATTCAAGATAACAGCTCCCAGACCATTCTCATAAAATTTCTGTCCTGATTTTCACCAACCATCAGTTCTCTAAAACATCCTTTTAATCTCTTCTGTTCTTTGCTTTTTCTATCTTTAACCTTAACAAATATCACTTTTATTGTCAATATCATCTCATATATTTTTAACGCTTTTTTATCTTTTAGACAATTTATTAATTCTATTCAAGATATAAATGAATACCTTCTATTGAGAAACTGTATTTATCTTTGTACTTTGTTTTATATGCTTCATAATTGAAGATTTCATCATCAAGTCTTGTTGATAAGTCCTCAATTCTTATGTACAAAATCTTATCTCCTTTCAATAAACATTTTAACCTTGTTTCATCACCACGTTGTGGCGACAATATGATATCACTTATTTCATTTTGCATAAGTGTAGGAACATCTTTGAATCCTTCAGCGAATTGTTTTAGTAATTTTTCCTCTTTAAATTCACTGACATAAGGTAATGATTTTAATAAACTTATTCTATCTTGATCAGTCGTTTTAATAATATTTCCAATATTATTAATTTCATATATATCTTTATTTATTTTTGCATATGCAATTGGCTGTGCTTCTTGCACTTCAATCTTTATATTCCCTACCCAGTCACATTGAACTGTAGCTTCTTTAATAGCCGGTAATAGTTTTATTTGCTTTTCTATTTTATGAGTATTCATAAACATATAGTATGATGATTGACTGATTGTAATATGTTCAAGTATTTCTTCTTTCTCAGTAAGAGAATTACCACTTATATGTATAGATTTTACTTTTGAATAATCACTTATTAAATAAAATGCAAGTATGATCAAAAGACATAATACTAATAAGATTTTGACTTTTCTTTTCAGTTTCTTTTTCTTTCTTTGTTTTAATGTTTTACGAACTGGATTTTCGTCATATTCATGATATACTGCATTCATTCTTGTTTCACCCTTTCCTGTTGTTTTATTCTAACACAAATCGTTTTGAAAGACTATGCGAATTACGCTATAATGAAAATAACTATTAATAGGAGGAATATTATGGATATTACACAGTTAGTTGATTCCCAACGTCAATATTTTATGACACATGATACGAAAAATATTCAAATGCGTATAAAAACAATTCAGAACATAAAACAATGGATAACTCAAAATGAAGATAAGATTATAATAGCTTTAAAGAAAGACCTCAATAAGCATGCTACTGAATCTTATATGGCTGAAATTGGATTGGTTTTAAGTGAAATAAATTATCAATTAAAACATATAAAAAGATGGTCGAAAAATAAAAAAGTATGGACTCCCTTGGCTCAGTTTTATGGAGTTAGTTATGAAACTTATGAACCTTATGGCGTTACACTTGTTATGAGTCCCTGGAATTATCCTTTTATGTTATCAATCGAACCTGCTATTGGTGCTATTGCAGCTGGAAACACTGTTATTATTAAACCAAGCGCCTATGCACCTCATGTCTCTCATATTATTAAACAAATGATTCATGAAACTTGTCATGAGAAATATGTAGCTGTTGTTGAGGGTGGTCGAGAAGAAAATATAGCATTACTTGAGCAACGTTTTGATTATATCTTTTTTACTGGAAGTGTTGAAGTTGGTAAACAAGTGATGGCTAAAGCTAGTCGCTATTTAACTCCAGTGACATTGGAACTTGGTGGAAAGAGTCCTTGTATTGTTGATGATGCTCATAGTTTAAAATTAGCTGCCAAGAGAATTGCCTTTGGTAAGTTTTTAAATGCTGGACAAACATGTGTCGCGCCAGATTATTTGTTAGTGAGAGAGAACTTAAAAAAGCCGTTTATAGACTATATAAAACAATATATTTTAGAATTCTTTGGTGATAACCCACTTGAAAATGATCAACTTGTTAAGATTATTAACCAAAAACATTTTGAAAGACTCACCCACCTTCTTGAAAATCAAGATATTATTATTGGAGGAAAAGGAAATCTACAAACTTTGAAGATTGAACCTACACTTGTTGATCATATTGATAGTGATAATCCCTTAATGAAAGAAGAAATCTTTGGACCAATTCTTCCTATTATCACATATCATTCAATTGATGAAGTCATAGATTTCATCAACAAAAGAGAAAGACCTCTTGCCTTCTATATATTCTCAAGTCATAAAGATGTTCAAAACAAACTTTTAAACTCTTGTAGTTTTGGAGGTGGATGTATTAATGATACCATTATCCATCTTGCAACAAGCCAACTTGGATTTGGTGGTGTTGGACATAGTGGCATGGGTTCATATCATGGCAAAAAGAGTTTTGAAACCTTCTCTCATACGAGAAGTCTTGTTAAGAAAGCAACATGGATTGATCTCCCATTTAGATATTACCCTTATACGACATTTAAAGAAAAAATGATTCGTCTATTTGAAAAGTAAACGAAACCTTAAAAGCAGTTCAAAAATCTCTCAAATTGAACTGCTTTTTATATTAACTTACTTATTTAATTATTCACTTTATGATGTGGTGCATAGCTATTATCATCTATACCTTTAAAGGTATAACCTAACCCTTGATAATATTCAATAATCTTTGGTAAAGCCTGCACTGTTGTTGATTTTGCCTTTGTATCATGAGCAAGAATCATAATATTATGAGCATGACTTGATGTTGCTTCTTTGACCAATTTATGAACTGCAATATTGTTTCCATTGGCATCCCCTGTACTTGCATTCCAGTCATAATATTGATATCCTCTGTTTTGCACTTCTGACACAAGAACACTCATAATACCTGGTGTGTATTTTTTAGAAACCATGTTAGAACCTCCACCAGGAAATCTTATATACTTAGGAACAAAACCAATTAACCCCTTTACCATTTTTCCTACTTTATTCAAATCATTAAAATATGCATCAACTGAAGCATATACTTTAGAATAATTATGTGTATATGTATGTAGACCTATTGTATGCCCTTTATTATGTGCTTCTTTAATAAGGTTATTATACTTTTGTCCATTACCTGTCACAAAGGATGTTGCTTTGGCATTATATTTATCTAAAATATTTAATATTTGTGCTGTATTTTCAGATGGACCATCATCAAATGTCAGATAAACAACTTTATCTCCACTTTGACCATGATTTGCTACTGATTTCTGAGAAACAGTGACTTTTTTTGTATAAGAGTTGCTATTTCCTGAACGATCAGTAACTGTATATATAACATTATATACTCCTACCTGATTTGTATCAACCTGAGATGAGTTGACATCAATTTGAGGATGCGGATCACGATTATCTTTTGCTGTAACACCTGTTAAATAGTTAATTTTACCATTTTTAGTAACACTTATATCATGTAATCCGCTTAATGTTGGTTTTTCTTCATCTTTGACAATCTTTACATTCGCTGATTTTTCTGTCTTGTTACCACCTGCATCTTCAACAACCACAATGACTTCTTGTTCTCCTTCTTTACTAAAGTCATATGTTTCTTTAAAATATGATTTTGTTTCAGTTTGATCATTGATATTTTTAACAATATCTTCTACTGATACATTCCTACCAAGGTCTATATCCAATGAATTGACTTCAAACGTTGGAGCAACAGTATCTACAACTTCAACCTTTAAAATATATTCCTTATCATTTAATTTATAGATCAATTCATATGTACCTATCTTTTCTATATTGACTTGAGATTTATCAACATCTATATCATCAATATCATGACCTCTCACCTGAGAAATAAAACTTTTAGGATCATACTCCCCTTTAATCTCAATCTTTCCAATATCATCCTTAAATTCAACAACAGGCCTATCCATAAACATAAAAAAGATTACTGCTCCAATAATAGCTATAGCAATTCCTATGATGATATAAACCCTCTTTTTAATCTTCATAATATCCCAGCTTTCTTCATCTCTATTATACATAATTCGACAGTTAATGTATACTCATACATCCTTAATAAATTCCTATATCAACAATACTTTTTAAAATAAACTCAATCTTGTAAATGAAAAGAAGAAGTGCTAATTATGAACTTCTTCTTTTTACTCCATATCATTATTTTTAATCTCAAAACATCTTACCATAAGTATATCTACTTTTTATGAACTTGATCTACTATTCCTTTTGCAATAGCTTCACCTATCTGTTCTAATTTTTGATTATCACTCAAATAATTATAATCTTTTCCCTTAATATAACCTAATTCTACTAATATAGATGGGACAGTATTCGCTTTTAGAACAACCAAACTCTTTCCATCTTGAATACCCCTATTTTTAGAATAATTTAATTTTTCTATGTATGTACCAACAGAAGTTGCTAAAGCTGTACTTTCATCATTTTTAGTATAAACTTCAAACCCTGAAACATCAGTTGTTTTATCAAAATCATTAACATGTATAGATACAAAATACTTAGCTTGATTTGTTTTACTTATTGCTGCTCGCATTTCCAAGTCTGTTTTTTTATCATCATGTAACTCAATATCTTCTGTTCTTGTATAAATAACTTTAATATTTTGATTTTCTAAATATTTGCCAACTGCTTTAGCAGTTGTAAGCGTAATATCTTTTTCAAATAGATTTTTTGTATTTGCACCAGCATCATATCCTCCATGTCCTGGATCAATAACAACTGTTGCAATATATTCTTTCTCTTTTTGTTCAACTTGTACTGGCTTTTCTTTAGCAAAAAATCCAGAAACCTGATCTACTGCAAACATAATTCCTTTATATAGTCCAAAAAGGATTATTATTGCAATGATAGCAACCAAAATAACTCTGTCTATTCTTAATTTTAATTTCTTCTTTTTTGCCATTATCTCACATCCTCGCAAGTTTTATTCTAACATGTTTCGACACAATAACAAATCTTTTTTATATTTTGTTTAACAGATTATTGATTGTATTATCATCCTTTTGAGACTTATCCTGGTTTTTTTCTTATTTTCTTTCTCAATTTTTTAATAATCTCATACTCCTGTATTTTTCTAGATACTCTTTTTGTTCAGGATTCTCATGTTATATGACTTCTCATTGCAACATACTTACTTAACTTCTCTCTTCAATTTTCATCCTGCATAAACCTTATCTCTATATGTATCTCAGTTATTTCATTCTACCTAAATATCTGCAATATGTTCAATTATTTCCATAATCAGCTCATTTTCATTATAATGCAGGAAAGAAAAAAAGATTTGAACCAAATCAAATCTTAATTCCCATTTTTAACATGTATTCTAGTTATTGCTTTTCTCAAAGCCATTTCAGCTCTTAAAATATCGCCATCTTTATCTTGCAAACGTTTTTCTGCTCTACGTTTTGCTTCTTCAGCACGACGTAAATCAATTTCTTCTGGTGATTCTATTGCATTAGCAATAATTGTGGTTTCATCTTCATTGACATAAACAAAACCACCAGATAATGCAAATCTATTTCTTTGCCCATTCGCATCTTTATAGTCCATTTCTGCAATTTCAAGTCCACTTGCAAGAGGCAAGTGGTTTGCAAGAATACCAATTTGACCTGCTGTTGTTCTTAAGTTGAGTAACTCTACTTCTGTTTCTTTGTAGATTCCTCTTGGTGTCACTATCTTCAGCTTAAACGTTTTCATCAGTTAAAGTCTTTGCTTTCTCAATAGCTTCTTCAATCGAACCTACATTATGAAATGCTTGTTCAGGTAAATGGTCACATTTTCCTTCTAAGATTTCTTTAAATCCTCTGATAGTATCCTCAACACGAACATATTTTCCTTCCATTCCTGTAAATTGAGAAGCTACAGTAAATGGTTGTGATAAGTAATTACGGATACGTCTTGCACGAGCAACAGTTATCTTGTCTTCTTCACTTAATTCATCCATACCTAAAATAGCAATAATATCCTGTAATTCTTGGAATTTTTGGAGTATCTGTTGCACTCCATGCGCTACTTCATAATGAACTTGTCCTACAACTAAAGGATCAAGAGCTCGTGATGATGAGTTTAATGGGTCAACAGCTGGATATATTCCTAATGCTGCAATAGAACGATCCAATACAACTTTTGCATCTAGATGAGCAAAGGTTGTGGCTGGAGCAGGGTCAGTCAAGTCATCAGCAGGTACATAAACTGCTTGTACTGATGTAATTGAACCTTTTTTTGTTGATGTAATACGTTCTTGTAATTGTCCCATTTCTGTAGCCAGTGTTGGTTGATAACCAGCTTGTGAAGGAACACGTCCTAGTAAAGCTGATACTTCTGAACCAGCTTGTGTAAATCTAAAGATATTATCAATGAATAATAAGACATCTTGATTTTGTTCATCTCTAAAATACTCTGCCATTGTCAGTCCAGTTAATGCAACTCTCAAACGAGATCCTGGTGGCTCATTCATCTGTCCAAAAACGAGAGTTGTTTTATTTAAAACACCACTTTCTTTCATTTCATAATAAAGATCATTACCTTCTCTTGAACGTTCACCAACTCCTGCAAAAACAGACAAACCACCATGCTGAGTTGCAATATTATTAATCAATTCTTGGATCAATACTGTTTTTCCTACTCCAGCACCACCAAACAACCCAATCTTACCACCCTTAATATAAGGACAAATTAAATCAATAACCTTGATTCCTGTTTCTAAGATTTCTGTTTCAGTTCTTTGTTGTGCATAAGTAGGTGCACTTCTATGTATTGGCATAGCCATTACACTAGAATCCAATGGTTCTTTACCATCTATTGGATTCCCTAAAACATTAAACATTCTTCCTAATGTTTCATTTCCTACAGGTACACTAATAGGTGCTCCTGTATCAATCGCATCAAGTCCTCTGATTAATCCATCAGTAGGTCCCATTGCAATACAACGTACGATATCATCACCAATATGTTGTGCAACTTCTACTGTTAATGATTCACCTTGATTATCAATTTGAATCGCAGTGTTTAATGCTGGTAAAAAATCAGCATTAAATGCAATATCAACAACTGGTCCAACAGCACGTACGATTTTACCTATATTAGACATAAGGCACCTCCTTTTCTATTGAGCATTCGCTCCTGCAACGATTTCTGATATTTCATTTGTAATCGCTGTTTGTCTTGCTTGATTATATTTTAACAATAAGTCTTCAATTAATTCTTGCGCATTATCAGTAGCATTTTCCATAGACACACGTCTTGATGCATTTTCACTTGTTACTGATTCTACTAAGTAACCATATATTACTGACTGTAAATACATAGGTATCAGATGATTGAGTACATCACTTGGACTCGGTTCAAAGATAGTAAATTTCTTTGTGACCTCAATATCTGTAAAATCAGCAGTATCAACAGGTAATAATGTAATAACTCTTGGTGTAAAAGTTAAGTTATTAACAAATTGAGTATAAATAATCTTAATTTTAGAAATTTCCTGATCTCTATACATTTGTGTTAATTCACCTACAAGCCTAACAATTTCTCTAAAATCCATAGTTGAATTTAAATGTAAATAATCATGATTAAATTCAATTTGTCTATGTGTTAAATATGCTGCTCCCTTAGAACCAATCATATAAACAAGATCATTATCATCAATCTCATTTGCTATTGTTTTTAAAACATTAGCATTATATCCACCACATAATCCCAAACTTGATGTCATTGCAATATAAACAGTCTTTCCTTGAGTATTCTCTTTCAAATATGGATTATCAATTAAATTCTTATTACTGGCGAGAATCTCGGCAACTGTTTCTTGAACCATACTATAGTAAGGCTTGAGTTCTTCTAATTGTTTTCTTGTCTTTTGCAATTTTGAAGTGGCAACAAGTTGCATTGCTTTTGTGATTTTTTTTGTAGATTCAACGGACTTTATACGCCTTTTAATAGACTGCATATTACTAGCCATTGTTCTATCCTTCCTTATTCACTTTTAAAAATTTTTCTACAAATTCGCCCATAACTTCTTTTAATTGTTTTGTAAGTTCTTCACTAATTGCTTTTTGAATACGAATATCTTCAATCATATCTGCATGATTGAATTTCATTTCTTCATATAATTCACTCACAAATTGTGATACTTTTGCAACTGGAATAGCCTTTGTAAATCCATATTTTAATGCAAACAATGAAATCACTTGCTCTTCTACAGAACGAGGAGAATACTGAGCTTGTTTCAAAACTTCACGAACTTTCTCACCATGATCTAGGGTTGCTTTTGTTGCTGCATCTAAATCACTACCAAATTGAGCAAATGCCTGCATTTCAGCAAATTGTGCCAACTCAAGCTTTAATGATCCTGAAACTTGCTTCATTGCCTTAATTTGAGCAGAAGAACCTACACGACTAACTGATAATCCAGTATCAATTGCTGGTCTAAATCCAGCATTAAATAAATCCTGCTGTAAGAAAATTTGACCATCTGTAATCGAAATAACATTCGTTGGAATATATGCTGAGATATCTCCTGCTTGTGTTTCAATGATTGGTAGTGCTGTAATTGAGCCACCACCATTTTCTTCATTTAAACGACATGCTCTTTCAAGTAATCTAGAATGTAAATAGAAAACATCACCTGGATAAGCTTCACGTCCTGGTGGTCTCTTCAATAAGAGAGAGACAGTACGATAAGCAACAGCATGTTTAGATAAATCATCATAAACAATTAAAACATCTTTTCCTTGTGATAACCACTCTTCTGCCATTGCACTCCCTGCATATGGTGCAATATATTGAACTGGAGCAAGTTCACTAGCACCTGCTGAAACAATCGTTGTATATTCCATTGCTCCACCCTTACGTAATTTTTCTACAATTTGAGCAACAGTAGAATTTTTCTGTCCAATTGCAACATACACACAATAAATATTTTGACCTTTTTGGTTTAAAATTGTATCAATAGCAATAGCAGTTTTTCCTGTTTGTCTATCACCTATGATTAACTCACGTTGCCCTCTACCAATTGGAATAATAGCATCAATAGATGTAATTCCAGTTTGTAAAGGCTGATCTACAGACTTTCTTGTCATAACTCCACTCGCAACTCTTTCAATTGGTCTTGTTTTAGAAGAAACGATTTCTCCTTGACCATCTATTGGTTGCCCTAATGGATTCACGACACGTCCTAATAAACCATCACCAACAGGAACTTCAATAATCTTTCCTGTTCGTTTCACTTCATCGCCTTCCTTAATAGTTCCTTCACTACCAAGTAATACAGCACCAACACTATCCTCTTCAAGATTCATAACCATTCCATAAACATCATTAGGGAACAATAACAATTCTCCAAGCATAGCATTATCTAAGCCATGAACAAGTGAAACACCATCACCAATTGTCATAACTGTTCCAATATCTTTAGATTCAATCTGATCATTAAAATGCTTAATCTGTTCTTTAATTAATGCACTAATTTCATCTGGTCTTAGATCCACTACCTTCACCTACCTTCTTAATAACTCTTGTTTCAGTGATTCTAATTTATAAGAAAGTGAATCATCATAAACATGATTATCAATTTCTACCTTAATTCCACCAATTAATCGTTCATCAATAACCACACGTAACTTAACTTTCTTTCCTTCTTTTATACCAATAGCGTGTTCAATCTTTTGAAGTTGCTTATCATCTAAAGGATAAGCACTGACTACCTTACCCACTTTAATACCAAAGTAATCATTACATAAAGATTGGAACTGCTGACAAATCTCTCTTATATATTTGATTCTTCTTTTCTTAATAAGTAACAATAAGAAATTATAGACATATAAAGATACTTGTCCTTCAAAACTCTTTTTCAAGACATCAACTTTGATTTCATCTTGTAATGCAACATGGCTAAAGAACTTCACAATTTCTTCACTATCAAAAACTTCTTGAATTTTTGTAATATCTTTTTGATAAGTTTCAATGGTCTTTTCATCTTTTGCTAAATCAAATAATGATTCAGCATATCTCATTGCAATGATGTCCATTAATTAACAACCTTTTCAACAAAGTCTTCAACCATTTGTTGATTTTCTTTGCTATTCATTTCTTTACTTAGGACTTTTGCAGCAACTTCTATTGCAATACCAACCATTTCTTCTTTCATTTCTTCTTTAGCTTGTTGTTTTTCTGCTTCAATTTCTCTTTCAGCTTGTTTTAATTTATTAGCAGCTTCTTTTTTCGCATCTGCCACAATGTCATCACGTACTTTTAAAGCATCGGCTTTTGCTCTTTCAACAATTCCACGATATTCTTTAGCAGATTCACGTGCCTGTTCTTCGCTTTCTACCATAAATGTCTTTGCTTTTTCATTCATTTCCTTTGCTTCATTGATTGTTGATTCAATGAAATTAGCTCTTTTTTCAAAATAAGCCTGCATAGGAGTCCAAAGAAATTTCTTGAAAAAGAATAGCATTATTCCTGTTGAACACAATTGAATAATAACTGTTGTTATATTGGGAAATAACTTTCCAGCAATATCAATATTCATTTCTTGTTCCTCCTTCTTTATCTACTCATTCTCCAACTTTTATCCAATAAAGCTTGGGAAAACGAACATTAATAAGAAAGAAATTAATAAACCATAAATAGCAACTGTTTCAGATAAAGCAATACCTAAAATCATCATTGTACGAATTTTTCCTTCAGCTTCTGGATTTCTACCTACAGCCTCAACTGCTTTACTCGCTGCAATCCCTTCACCAATTCCTGTTCCTAAACCTGCACATACAGCGATACCTGCTGCAATTGCAATTAAACCATAATCTGTCATTTTTTTATTCCTCCAAATAATTTTTTGTTTTTTTATTCTTCACCAGTTATTCTGCTTCTATTGATATCAGAATACTAGATAAAGTCACAAATACCAATGTTTGAATACATCCTGCAAAAACATCAAAATAAGCATGTAATACAGGTGCTAAAATAGGACCCAAAATATTGACTGGTAAGATAAAACTTGATAACCAGCCAGTAAATTGATAAACCAGTCCCATTAAAATTGTTCCACTCAATATATTACCAAACAAACGCATTGATAACGATATTAATGGTGATACTGCTCCAAGTATATTGGTAGGTGGCCATATTAATTCTTTAACATATGTTAATCCACCTTTTTTCTTTAACGCATTATACTGAATTAATGTAAATGTAATTAATGTCATTGCCAAAGTAATCGAAAAATTTGATGTTGGTGCATCAAAACCAATCAAACCACTTAAATTAGCGACAATTAAATAAACAAACAACATCGCAAAATAAGGATAATAACGTTTCTCAAATCGTGATGGCATGATTGATTTCATATAGTTATAAACCATCTCTATACCTGTTTCACATACTAACACAATACCTTTTGGCTTCTCTAACGGATCAGCTGCCATAACCTTTTTCCCAGCAAATACAAAGAATAGAATTAACGCTGACATTATAATTAAAGAGAATACCAGTTCAACTTGTAATTGAATATGTACTGTAGAAAGTATTGTCGCACTAAGCATCAACTTCACCTCCTTTATGAATAAATCCTTCTACATATATTGTTACCTTGGTAACCATATATCCTAAAAATACACCGAGTAAATGAAACCATGGTGATTTTACAGATATATAAAACCCTAATGCATATAAAGCTAACTTTGCCAGAAACATAACTGCAATAATTGCAGTAGACATTGAAAACTTTAATATTCCTTCAGACATTTTCATAATCATTAAAAAGACAATGATATTTATAATATACCCCAAAATAAACCCTAATATATAAGATATATTTTGAATACATAAGCTTAGTAATCCGAGCCCTAAACATCCAACAAGAAAGACATAAATAGAACTTTTTAATACAGTTTTCTCATTCATGTTTACCCACTCCTAACAATAATCTTATAACATAGACAAAAGCCAATAATAGACATATTAATAATATAATTGGCTGACTATGAAAATACTGATCAAGTTTAACACCTACGAATGAACATATAATGAACGTTCCTATAACTCTTAAACCTAATTCTAATGCATAGACCAAGTCTTTTAACATCGTTTTTTATTCATCTGTTCCAAAAAGACGATCACCAGCATCCCCTAAACCTGGAACAATATAACCTTTTTCATTTAATTTTTCATCTAAAGCCGCAACAACTAAATCAACATCAGGATGATCGCGTTCGATAACTGCAATACCTTCTGGTGCAGCAACCAAACATGCCAGTTTAATATACTTTGCCCCACGTTTTTTAATATTGACAATAGCAGCAGATGCACTTCCACCAGTTGCTAACATGGGATCAACGACAATAACATCAGCAGCATCTAAGCATGATGGAAATTTAGCATAATATTCTTCTGGTTCTAAAGTTGCTTCATTTCTAGCCATTCCAATATGACCTACTTTTGCAGTCGGTATAATTGTTTTGAAACCATCAACTAAGCCAAGACCAGCTCTTAAAATAGGAACAAGAATAATTGGTCTTACGAGTTCTTTTCCTGTCATTTGGCATATTGGAGTCACAACTTCGATATTTTTTGTTGGTAATCCTTTTGTCACCTCATAAGCCATCAACATGGCTATTTCATCTAAATTTTGTCTAAATTCTTTTGTTCCTGTATCTTTATTTCTCATAATTGTCAATTTATGATCAATTAATGGATGATTTAATATTGTTGTTGCCATAATTTGTCCTTCTTTCTATTTGATATAAGTGAAATCATGATACATAGTCACTTTATCAGTTAATGCTTTCACTCTTTTTATACACTCTTCTTTAATTTCGTCAGTTTCTTCATTCTTTAAACGATATGCTATAATTTTTCCAACTTCTTTGAAATCTTCTTCATTAAAACCTTTTGTTGTCATAGCTGGTGTTCCAACACGAATACCACTTGCCTTAAATGGTTTTTCGCTGTCAAAAGGTATAGCATTCTTATTTGCTGTAATATGAATTTCATCAAGTAATCTTTCAGCTTTTTTACCACTTATTCCACAACTTGCTTTCACATCAATTAATAACAAATGATTATCAGTTCCACCTGCAACCAATCTAAATCCCTCTTCTTTTAAAGATTCTTCAAAAGCCTTTGCATTTTTAATAACTTGAGTTGCATAATCCTTAAATTCAGGTTGTAATGCTTCATAGAAACATGCAGCTTTAGCCGCAATAATATGCATTAATGGGCCCCCTTGCATACCAGGAAAAACAGCTCGATCGATATCGGCAGCAAACTCTTCTTTGCACATAATGACACCACCACGAGGTCCTCTTAATGTTTTATGAGTGGTTGTTGTGACAATATCAGCATGTGGGAATGGTGATGGATGTAATCCAGCAGCAACCAAACCAGCAATATGAGCCATATCAACCATAAACAACGCTCCATTATCGTGAGCTACACGAGCCATAAATTCAAAATCAATTGTTCTTGAATAAGCACTCGCCCCAGCAACAACTAACTTTGGCTTGATGTCTTCAACTTTTCTTTTAAAATCATCATAATCAATTGTTTCAGTTTCTTTTGTGACTCCATAACTATGAAATTCATAATTAATTCCTGAATAATTTAATGGATGTCCATGAGTTAAATGTCCTCCATCAGCAAGTGACATTCCTAGAACTTTATCACCATGTTTTAAAACAGCTAAATAAACTGCTGTATTGGCTTGTGCTCCTGAATGAGGCTGCACATTTGCATGCTCACATCCAAATAATTCTTTTAAACGGTTTCTTGCTAAATCTTCTACTTCATCTACAAATTGACATCCACCATAATATCTCTTTCCAGGATATCCTTCAGCATATTTATTTGTTAAAACAGTTCCAGCTAATTCTAAAATTTGTTCAGAAACAAAGTTTTCAGAAGCAATTAATTCAATATTATTTCTTTGTCTATTTAATTCTCTTTCAACACTTTCAAAGACTTCAGTATCTCTCATTGTTTTATTCCTCCTCTAAAGCCATAACTTTTTGAATTCTTGCATCATGTCTACCACCTTCATAATCAGTACTTAACCATGCATTTAAAATTTCCAAAGCTAATCCTTCACCAATAACTCTTTGTCCCATTGCAATCATGTTAGAATCATTATGAGCTCTTGTCGCTTTAGCACTAAATACATCATGTACCAATGCACAACGAATTCCATTGACCTTATTGCATGTAATAGAAACACCAATTCCTGTTCCACATACAACAACACCCTTTTCACATTCCCCCAATGCTACTGCTTTTGCTGCTTTTGAAGCATAATCAGGATAATCACAACTCTCCTCATTATAAGTTCCAAAATCAACAACTTCGTATCCTTGTTTCTTCATCTCTTCAATAAGAACATTTTTTAATCGTAATCCTCCATGATCACATGCAACTGCTATTTTCATTTCAATACCTCCTGTATATCCTCTTTTGTTATTTTACCCTCACGTAATATTTTCATTTCATTTCTACTTACATCTACAACAGTACTTGCAACATTATCAGTTGTTTGTCCATCTACTACCAGATCAATCCGACCATCCAATTGATTCAAAACTTCCTTTGTTGATGTAGTATTGGGGTGATTTGATAAGTTTGCACTCGTGACTAGCATAGGTCCAGCTTTTTTCAGCAAAGTTAATACATATTGATCATCTGGTATACGAATTCCAATTGTTTCTTTTCCATTCGTCATAATTGGATCAACAGTGTCTTTTTTCTTAAAAACAAGTGTAATCATCCCAGGCATAAAGGCCTGAACAATTTTTTTTGCATCATCACTCACAAAAGCATATTTTTCAATATCTTTTTCATCCGCTACCATCAATGTAATAGCTTTAGAATAATCTCTATTCTTAGCCTCCATTAACTTATCTAAGGCTATTTTTGAGCCAAACTTCACACCAACTCCATAGACTGTTTCTGTTGGAAATGCAACCACACCATTACATTCAATAATATTACAAACTTCTTCAATTTCATCAACTGATACAACCTTTGTCATCACACATCACCCTCTGTGAAATATTCTACCATAAAACGGTTAAAAATTATAGAAATATAGGTAGAAAACAAGAAAATTCAAAATATAAAAAGAAAGACACAAAATTTTGTGTCTCTCCTCTAAATTCGTATTCTACAATCATAACTCCACATTGTACCACTTGTCATTTCTCTAACATTAAATGAGACCTTTACACTGTCTCCAGTTATTTTTTTACCAACCGCAGGGTCAGATTTGACTCCACCAATTGTTAAAAAAGGATACGCTATTGAAAAATGTGGTTCACATGTTGCTGATATGACAGTGTAACCTGGACCTAATGAACTATATTCAACAACAACTTTACAAGTCACATATCCCATATTAATGCCATTCTTATTTAAACCAACATCTTCCTTAACTGTGTATCTTTCTATATTGGCATATGGAGTTGCTTGATTGTCTAAAGCCCTCACTTGAGTTGTTGTAACTAGAGATATTATACAAATAAACATACAAACTAAACAAAGCAATATTTTTTTAAAAGTCATTGTTCTTATATTTTCCTTCTTTCTTTATTTTAATAAAAACTCTGGTGTATACCTCTTAAGAAATAAAATATAAATAATGAGATTAATAATTAATAGGATAGCTGCATTTATCAAAATAACCAAAATAAATATTGGTAACATCTCTAATAATTGGGATGCAAACAAAAGTGTCAGAACTGTAGATAAACTAAAGGCAATCAAACTCATAGTTAATAATGAGATGCTTTCTTCAAATATTTTCATATTTACTAATTGAGAATGATTAACACCTAAGGTTTGAAGTAATGCAATATTGCGCTTATCTCCAATGATTCTGTATATTTTATATATACTCAAAATAATAATCATAAATATCCATATAAAAACAAGATAAATTGAACCGAATACTTGAATAAATTGTGATTGACTAGATATATCTAAAGAAGTTGTAAAAATATAATAATCAGATAGGTTCTTTGAAATATCATGATAATCATCCAAAGAATTTAACTCTACTATCATTTTTATAACAGGTACGTTTCCCAATTCAACACTCTTGTTCGCTAATTTGTCCTTTAACATATTATAAGGAACATATATAGATTTCTCTTGATCATAATTGGGTTTCAATACACCTTTTACCTCAACTTAAGGTTGGCTGTTATTTGTGGCATTGTAAAAAATGCCAAGCTGTTTATTTTGGATGAGCCAACAGCTTATTTAGATGAAGAAAACTCATCCCTTTCATAAACTCATTTAAACACTATTAGATATAAATAGTATTATTTATATTTGAAAATTGAAAGTCATATACTTTACTAAAGTGCCAACTGTTTTCATTTGATATGTGATTTTTATGTAATCTCCTGTAATATGTCTATGACGTTCTGGAGTTGTAACTACATGAATAACTCTCCATGTTGGTGTTGTTGTAAAGTGTGTTTCATACGTCATATTGTTAAGAGTAAATACATGCGTCAATGGATAATATTTCATTGAAGCTGTCCAATTTATCTAGAGTTAGATTTAATTATTGGAAAGTATTCCATAGAATATAATATCTAAATATATCTACTTTTTTAATTTCATCTCTTTATAATATCAGATAATCCATTAAACCTAAAAATAAGTACAATTCTTATTTTAGTACTTTATAGTGTACTTATTACATCAACTTCTTTATCTTAGTTATTTATTCAAATAAGCTTGAAAGCATCCTTTGATATATGTTCCTCTAAGCATTATATATTATTAATTGTTCATTATACATTTTATAATGTATGTCATGAAAACAAACAAATCACAAAAAACAACTGACTTATTTCTCACAATACTCTAGTAATTTTCATAAACATCATAGCTCCTAATAAGAATATTGGTTTTTCTTTTTATAAACTTCTTGCTACCTGTTCTTAAAATAATAAACAACTGCAAAACCACTTATGACTAAAATACCTAGTATAAAAGCATTCTTAATTAAGGCTGCTAATATATCCATATTGTTTCCTCCTTCTATATTAAAGATAACTCATCTTATTCTCTTATAACTTTTATTTGATAAAGAAGAATTTATTTCTTTCTACTTATATTATAACAAATATATTATTTAAAGTTATGAAAATTTACACTTTTAATTATTTTATGATATGATAGGTACATACAGGAAAGGAATGTGATTGAAATGAAAAAGAAAACTCTTGCAACTGCAGCATTATTATCAGGAATTGCTGTTGGTTTTACAAGTATTATGGCAATTGATATTGCATGTAAGAAAAGACCCAAAGATGCTAAGAAACCAATTGATGAAAAAGACTCTCAATGGTTAAATCAACAAAATTTTGAAGATTTACAAATAACATCTCATGATGGGTTGAAATTACGTGCTAAACTATTGAAGGCTGAAACAGAAACTGATAAAGTTCTTATTGCAGTACATGGTTATCGTAATTATAATTTAAGAGAATTTGCTTATTATGTGAAGTTCTATCATGAATTAGGCTTCCATGTTTTATTGCCAAATAATAGAGCACATGGTGATAGTGAGGGAACATATATTGGTTTTGGTTGGTTAGATAGATTAGACTGCATTCAATGGATCAAAGAAATAAAAGAATATTTTCATAAAAATTTGCAAATTGTTTTACATGGTATTTCTATGGGAAGTGCGACTGTTTTAATGGCAAGTGGAGAAAAATTACCTGATGATGTCAAATGTATTATTTCTGATTGTGGTTTTACAAGTGTTCTTGACGAATTGGCACATAACCTCAAACAATCTCATATCCCACCTGCAATTATTTTACCTACTGCAACTTTATTAAGTAAAAAACGCATAGGATATAGTTTTAAAGAAGCATCTACGATTGAACAAGTTAAGAAATCTAAGACACCAACTTTATTCATTCATGGTGATCAAGACGATTTTGTTCCAACCTATATGGTATATGATTTGTACAATGCTTGTGCTGCTGACAAAGATCTATTAATCGTTGAAGGCGCAAAACATGCACAAAGTTATCTTGTTAATCAAGAACTATGTGAAAAAACAATTATTGAATTTATGAGTCAATATGTTCATCTTTAATTGTTGTCTCAAATATGCAAAAAAGAGTTTAGAACAAAAAAACCTAAACTCTTTTTATATTTACATATCTCATTATTAAATATTAAATAAACTTCCATCATTGACTAATTGTTTAAGAATAGCTGTTATTTTTTTATCATATTGTTCAGGCAGATTTTCTAATTCATTAACTGCCTCTAAGTATGTCATATCTTTGTGATAATTTCGATGACTTGTCATGGCATCAAAAGCATCTGCAACTGCTATAATTCTTACATCTAATGAAATTTCTTCTCCCTTTAGCCCATATGGATACCCACTTCCGTCTAATCGTTCATGATGTAATGAAGCCATTTTTGCAATATCTTCTTCAAAATATTCTTTTAATAATTCATATGTATCTATGGGATGTTTTTTAATAATCTGATATTCTTCTTGGGTTAATTTTCCTGGTTTTTGTAGGATTTCTTTGGGAACTTTAATTTTTCCAACATCATGAAGTCCTGCGGCTGTTGCTAGAGGAATAATATCATAAGCTGGATCTAATGCTAAGGCAATAGCACTTGAGTATTTACGTACTCTATGACTATGTCCGATTGTATAAATATCTTTTTGCTCAATTTCATTAATGATTTTTCGGAATACATTGGCAGCATCAATATGCTGTACTTTTTCTGTGTTTGTAAAAACGAGTAATTGAGATACTTCATTTGCGACTAACATATATGTATGCTGAATATTATCTAGAACTATGCTTGTATGAGAGGAAACTTTTATTTTGCCATCAGGTGTTGTTATATAAACACTTCCTGAAATCACATAGATGATTATAGTAACATCTTCAGTTTCGGCTGTGAAACCCATCATTCTATCTGGATTCACTTCATAATAAGCAAACTGTAGAGAATTATTACTAAATAATTCTTCTACAGTTTTATTTGTATCATGAAAAATTGGGTTGGGTATCACTTGAAATTCGGACATCTGCATAACCTCCTGTACTTATTCTTATAGTCATTTTAACACACAATGGGATAAGTTGCACAGATAAGATTATACCTATTTTCATAAACAATGTGAACCAATTAAAAACTCTAGATTTATTTTTATAAATCAAACATCTTTACAACAGTTCTTACCATAGCACCTGTTGCTGCAGTTCCATTGTTATCAGCTGTCCCTGCAATATCTAAATGTATCCATTCAGTACCCTCTTCGATAAATGCTTCTAAGAAATTTGCAGCCACACTGGCTCCAGCTCCAGGTTTCCCAACAGAATTCTTAAAGTCAGCACTTGCTGATTTTAATTTTGCAAAATATTCAGGATCAATTGGTAAACGCCAAGCCTTTTCATCACTTTCTTTTGCAATCTTTTCAAACATTTTATAGTAATCTTCACTATTAGAAAAAACGCCTGTATAAATATTTCCTAAAGCACTCACACAAGCACCTGTAAGTGTCGCTAAATCAATAAGATGAGTTGCTCCTAGTTGTTGAGCATAAGTGATTGCATCGCATAAAATCAAGCGACCTTCAGCATCTGTACTGACAATTTCAACTGTTTGACCTGAAAGAGTCGTAATGACATCCTGAGGTTTATATGCCTTATCACTGACTAAATTTTCAGTCGTTGGAATAATACCATAAACATTCGCTTTGGCTTTTGTTGCTCCAAGAATTCTCATGATTCCCAAAACATCAGCACCACCACACATATCATATTTCATTCCATAACTGTTTCCTTTAAGATTATAGCCACCTGAATCAAAAGTAAGTCCCTTTCCAATAACTGCTGAATAAGGTGTATTAGCATTTGTATATTTTAAACAAATCATATAAGCTGGAATATGACTACCTAAATTGACTGATAAAATCCCTCCTGCTTTCATTTCTTTTAACATTTTCTTATCCAAAATAGTACATTCCATACCATATTGTTGTGCAACTTTTTTAGCCTCTTCTACTAAATGTTCAGGTGTCATTAAATTTGATGGTGTATCAGCTAATTCTCTCGCATAATTAATTCCTTCACCATAAGCAATTGCTTTTTCAATATGACTTGAAACATCAATATCTTGTGCCATAATATCAACTTGTACAATATCTTTAATATCATGTCCTATTTTATGTTCTTGATATTGGGCAATAATATGACTTTCAACAAATAATTCTGTTATTTTTTCTATTGATATATTGTTTGTAACTGCCTTTTTAGCAATAAATACTGACTCTTTTTTTATTCCTTGAGAAACATGCCCAAAAGCTTTTCTCAATTTTGTTGTTGTTATATCTTGAGAAAATCCTAAACCAATAAATGTTATGGTTTCAAAAGGAAGTTTTCCTAATGTATGTATCTGTGTTATTTTATTAAACTCCTTATCAATACTATTGTTTAAATCATATCCTAGAGTTTCTATTAACCCTTTACAAATATCTTGATCTTTATAAATTGGATAAATGATATCCTTTTGACATTCTTTAATATTTTTATATTCTGATTGTTTCATAAATAATCCTCCTATATGCTATATATCGTAACACTTTTTAATAAGAAAGAAAAGAAAGAGGCTTTCCTCTTTCTAAATAACTTTATCTATCCTTTTTTTGATTTGAAAAGTGATCCAACCAGATGTTAGAACATAAACTATACTTCCAATACCAATAATTCCACCTAATAAATATCCAATTATAAAATAAACAGAATCAAAGATAAAATGAATTTTGATATAGCTTAAGTGAGTTTTTTCTACTATACCATAGATAAAAGCATCTGCTGTTGCCATGCCTGAAGATAATTTTTGCATGGATGCAAATCCAAAACAAAAACACAATTCAGCTAATAAAACACCTAAACATCTGACAAACAAAGATTGTTTGGTTAATTCTAAGGGAGTTATAAATAAACTTGCAAACATAATCAATATACCAATTGTCACTGTATGGATAATTGTACATATTCCTATATTATGTTTATTTATAAAATAGGCTGAAATAAACATTATAATGACTAGCATTTGATCAATTAATGAAATTGACAACCCAGTTGTTTTATTCATTCCATCTAAAAAGACTGTAATACTATCCGCACCTAACTGACAATCTGTATAGAGACAAATTCCTATAGCTACACAAAAAGTTGCACCTAGACATAACAGTATTTCTTGATGAAGTCTCATATCATTTTATTATAGTTCTTCACCATTACTAGCAATAACTTTTTGATACCAATAATAGCTATCTTTCAATGATCTTTTACCTGTTCCTTTTAATTCATTATCTAAATCAACATAGATAAAACCATAACGTTTTTCCATTTCTGATGATGAACAGCTGACAAGATCAATAGGTCCCCAAGGATAATACCCTATAACATTGACACCATCATGAATAGCTTCTTTAATTTGCATAATATGTTCTTTGATATAATTGATTCGATAATCATCATGCACTGTTCCATCTTCATTCATTTTTTCATAAAATCCCATACCATTTTCAGATATAATAATAGGAAGATGATAACGATCATAATATTGATTTAAAGCAATTCTTAATCCTAATGGATCCATTCCCCAACCCCAATCATTAGTGACTTTAATATGGCTATTGTGGAATCTTCCTTGACTTTGACTATTTATATTTGAAGTGTAGTAATATGAAAAACTGACATAATCAACAGTATTCTTTAAATCTTCTTTGTCTTGCTCTATAATTTCAATGTTAAGATCATTATCTTCATAGAAGCGATACATATAGTAAGGAATCTCACCATTGACTGCCATATCAGTGACATAATACTCTTGTTGACTATATTTTAAAGCAGCTAAATTATCTTCTGAACTTCCTGTTTCTGGATAGGGAATTCCATAACTTGCCATAACCCCTAATTGGAAATTTGGATTAATCTCTTTACCAATTTTAACTGCTCTTGCACAGGCAACCAGCTCATTATGCAATCCCTGATATTTAGCTTCCATTAAATTATCTACACGGTCACTAGGAATTCCTAAATGATTAAATGATTCTATATGAAAGAGATTAATCTGATTGACTAAAATCCAATATTTCACTTTATCTTTATAACGTTTAAATAAAACTTCACAATATTTTGTAAACATATCCATTGTTTTGCGATTATACCAGCCATTATATTGAATGGCTATATTGAGTGGCATCTCATAATGAGAGATTGTCATTAAAGGTTCTATACCATATTTTAAGAGTTCATCAATAAGGTTATCATAGAATTTCAAACCTTCTTCATTAGGTTCAGATTCATCACCATTAGGAAAGATTCTTGCCCAGTTAAATGATGTTCTAAAAGATTTAATATTTAATCCTGCTAATAATTGAATATCTTCTTTGTAGTGATGATAAAAGTCAATGCTATAACGTTTTGGAAAATTTCCATTTTTTTTATTTAATAATTGATTAACTTCCTCAAGAGACATTTCTTTATTCTCTCTTTTTTCTGGAGGCAGGTCTCCTTTAAACTCATTAATATCTGCAATACATAAACCTTTACCACCAACATCAAAAGCTCCTTCTATTTGGTTTGCAGCGACTGCTCCTCCCCATAAAAAATCCTTTGGAAATTTATGCTGACACTTTTTCATTTTCTAATCTCCCTTCTTCCTGTAAACTTTTCTTCTCATAGATTTTAAAGAATGGATAATAAATTGCAAAATAAACTAAGAAATTGACAACTACTAACGCAACTCCTGTCCATGAATTTGTGCACAAGAATCCTGCTAAGAAAGATGGGAAATTCCATGCTGCTGCAAGAGGATTACCCATACCTGCAGCAATCCCTGTTGTAAAAGCAAAATATGTGATAAAAACATTAACTAATGGTCCTAACAGTAAAGGAATAAAGAATGTTGGATTTAAGATAAATGGAACACCAAATAAGATCGGTTCATTAATATTAAATAGACTTGGTGCTATACTTAATCGACCTAAACTTTTGATAGATTGACTCTTGGAAAAACACATCATGAGACATAAGGCAAGTGTTCCTCCACCACCACCAATCCAAAGAAATGTAAAGATAAAGGGTTCAACTCCCACATGAGGAATAGGAGTTCCTGCAACAAATGCATCCATATTAGCAACTGCATTGATTGTCCAAATTGGTAAAACAATAGCTTTTAATACTCCTGGATGAATACCACCAAACCACATGAGGGCAGTTAAAACAACATAAATAATTGGTAATAACAATGAGTCTGCTGATGCACTCAACAAAGGTGTTAATGCAGATGCAATGACAGTGTTAATATCAAATCCTAATAAATGAACAACAATTGTGACAACACTCACAGAAATAGTAATTGGAATTAATGCATCAAAACTACTACCAATATTTTGAGGAATTGAATCTGGCATTTTAATTCTTAAATTATGTTTATCACAAAAACGCATAACTTCTACAGCAAATACTGAAGTGATAATAGCACTAAACATTCCCTCGCCACCTAAATATGCTTTATTAATATAAGATCCATCTTCAATAGAAGTCACTCCTATTGTTGTTAAAAAGCATAACGTTGCAGCAATTCCTCCAATTAATGGAGAGATATGATATGTTTTTGCTAATTGATAACCAATACTAAAACTCACATAGATGGATAATAAGCCTATTGTAAGTGTAAATGGGATCATTAAAGCATTTGTAAGTGCTGGATTGTTTGCCATAAAATCAACATAAGCCTGGGGAAATGGAAAAGTTGCAATTAATAAGAAAATAGCACCAATAATTGTTAATGGAATTGTTGCAACTAAGCCATCTCGAATAGCGGAAAGATGTCTTTGATTAGAAACTTTACTCATTATTGGTACAAGTTTTGCATCTAACATTGCAGATAATTTATTCATTGTATTCGTCCTCTCTCTTTTGATATTTGTATAATCATGATTACCACTATCATTATAGCATGTCCCTTGTTATACCTATTTTCCAGTTTTGGAAAATGAATATTATGAAATAAAATAGTGAGAAATATGTTATAATTTGTAGAGATTAAAAAAAGGAGGATAAAACAATTCTAAAAAAGGATTTTAAAAAGAGCGGATTACAAGTTATATTATCTGAATATCTCTTTAATATAAAAAAGTTTGATACGAATTTTATTATTGCCAAAGTAATGTTAGATCGTTTATCTGAATTCCCTGATATATCCATTGAAAAGATTGCCTATTTAGCAAATACAACTCCTGCTACAGTCACAAAATTCTGTAAGAAGTTAGGATATGACGGTTTTCTCGGTATTAAACAAGAAAATTACATTAACTTTTATGGTATTACACAAGAATTTATTAATGAGATCAATGATCCTATTGATCTTTATAATGCATACACAAATCAAATGAAGAATATCTATGACGACCTTTACCCACTTTATAATCACGAACAGATTTCAAGGATTGCCTGGCAATTATCATATTGTAAAAGAATTACTGTCTTAACAGGGCATCACGGTTTTACTGCAACTAATTTATTTAGTGAGATGTTGCGTTCATTTAATATCCTTTGTTATGAAATTGATCGTCATTCAGATATCTCAATAATTGAAAACACACTAGAACAATCTGATATGATTTTTATTATTAGTCTTTCTGGTAAATGGATGAAAAAAGAATTGATGGAAATTAATGAAAAAGTTTTTGAAAGAAATCAAAATAAAATTGTTGCTTTATCATATGATTCTTCTTTAGGTTTATCAAATTTAATAGATTTTTCTTTTATACCTGATTTTTTCGATTCTACATTTATATCAAATAACTCTATACAAGTTTTCTTTATCCTTTTGGTTTCTTATCTTGCTGTAGAAATGAAAAAAAGAAATAATTTATAATATCAAAAAAAGATTTTAAACAATTATATAACAGTTTAAAATCTTTTCTTTTACTTAAAAAATATTGGTTGTTTGAGATACATTTATACCTTCTTGGCTATCAAAAATAACTTGACCATCTTTAATTGTTTTTAAGACTTTAATATCCTTAATCTTCTTTTTATCAATTGTTAAAGGATTTTCACTTAAAATAACCATATCAGCCTTCTTACCAATCTTTAAAGACCCTTTTTCATTTTCTTCAAAGTATTGATATGCTCCATGAATTGTTAATGCCTTAAGTGCTTCTAATGGTTCAATACATTCTTCTTTACCTAAAATATCATCACTTTGTGTTTCTCGATTGACTGCTATATGTAAACTTTCAATCATATTAGGTTGAATAACTGGAGCATCAGTATGCATTGTAAAGCAAAGATGATGTTTTAAGGCAGACTGTAAAGGGCTAATAGACTGTGCTCTTTGTACACCCATATTTTCCTTATGTATATCACCAAAATAATAAACATGTGATAAAAAAAATGATGGAATCATATGAAGGTCTTTAGCTTGATTCATTTGTTCTGGTCTCATCATCTGAGCATGTATAATCACCGGTCTTATATCTTGTTGATGAACTCTTTGATACTGATCCATATAATGTTGAACAGCTTGATCACCATTACAATGTACAAGGACTTGCATATCTTCTTGAACTGCTTTGATAAGATTGTTCTTGAGTTGTTCATCTGTTAATGTTGGATATCCATATGTTCCATCTACATAAGGTGAAATTGTCCATGCTGTTTTATTTTGTGGTGATCCATCTAAAAACATCTTATATCCACCGATTTTAAAGTTATTCATATATTTTTTAATATGATTTTGAAAATCTTTCATAAAATCATGAGCATCAAAGCCAGGATAACCAACAACATCTATATAAAATATATGATCTTGAATAAGCATATGATATATATTCTTTAAAGCATCAACAATCATTCCATCTTGAGCAGTTGTTATCCCATAACTCGCATATGTCTGTTGTGCTTTAAGATAAGCTTTTTTTAATGATTCCAGTGAAGCCATTGGTGCTTTTTGAAGATAATAAGTGAAGGCTGTCTCTTCTAAAAAACCAGTATCAAAATCAATTTTTCCACCTTCTGGACTCTTCGTTTCCTTTTGTATATTTAATTTTTTAAGTGCATTGCTATTCATAACACCACAATGTCCTGTTTGATGTTGAATAATAATCGGAATATCTTGAGAAAAAGTATCTAATTCTTGTTTTGTAATATGTCTTTTTTCTTTTAATTTATGATGATCATAACCCTTACACATAATAAACTCATCATTTTTTATTTGATTTTCCTCTATATATTTATGAATAACTTTCTGAACATCTTGAATACTTTGACAATCATCAAGAGCTACCTGTAACAAAGAAGTTGCATAACCACTTATATGACTATGGCTATCTATAAAGGCTGGAATTAATGTATGACCTTCTAAATCCACAACCTTCATACCTTTTTCATAAAGTTCCTGATAATTTCCAATATTTATAATTTTTCCATTTTCCTCAACAAGAGCATTTCCACTATAATCCTCTAAAGATATAATGACTCCATTTGTATATATTGTTTTCATATTATTGCCTCCATACAATGATTATCTTCTTTATTTATGAATGCAATATTAAAACAACCAATCAAATAAAAAAGATTTTGTTTCAATATCCTTTGTAGATTCACAATAATTAACTTTCATTTCACCACTTAGAGATTTTCCTTTTCCTTTACCAAGAACAATTTTATAAACACCTTGTTTATATGTTGCCTGATAATCACTTTGATGATCTGCTAAAACCTGATCCTTATTATCAACACCCTTAACCCAAGTTTTAAAATCTTCTAAAAGTTTTCCTTTAACTTCATACATTTCTTTTATATCAGATTCCTGATTAGAATTAGCTATTATTTTATATTGTGGTTCTTGACTCTTAGCATGAACACTTACACCTAACATGAATCCTAAAACAATAAATATATATACTTTTTTCATTTCTGTCACCTCATAATTGAGTATGAACAGCTTTTTTTATTTTATACAAATATTGGAAACAAATTAAACAGTCATTTTTCTTAGTTACTCTTTCTATAATGACAAAAAGGACTATTGATAGTCCTCATTTACATCATAATATATTAAATCATCAAATGTTTGCCTTCTAATAACTCGTTTAGATTTTCCCTTATAAGTAAAGACAACTGCGGGTTTAGGCAATTGATTATAGTTTGAAGCCATTGAATAATGATATGCTCCAGTAGAAAATTGAGCAAAAATATCTCCTGGCTCTGGTTTTGCTATTTTCACTTCTTTGACAACAATATCTCCTGACTCACAAACTTTTCCAGATATTGTTGCTTTTAATGTTTTTGGCTCTTCTGCTTTATTAACTATGATTCCATCGTAATCAGCATCATATAAACAAGTCCTGATATTATCGGTCATTCCACCATCAATACTCACATATGTACGAACATCAGGAATTTCCTTCACTGTACCTATTGTATATAAAGTGATACCAGCATTTCCAACGACATATCGTCCTGGTTCAACCAATACCATTGGCATATCCCAACCACGTTTCTCGTATCCTTCTTGAATTGTTTTCATAATTTCAGTTGTAATGACTTCAAAATCAAGAGGTTCATCCTTTTTAGTATATGCAATACCATATCCACCACCAGCATTGATTTTTGTAACCATAACCCCTAATTTATCATAGATTTCATAAGCAAATCCAACAAATCTCTTCATTGCACTTACATATGCATACAAATCAAAAACTTGTGACCCTATATGACAATGTATTCCTTCAAACTGTATAGAATGAGAATTAATAATTTTTTGAATGGCATCTAAGTAGATGCCATGCCTTGCACTAAATCCAAACTTTGTATCCTTATGTCCCGTTTGAATAAAACCATGTCCACCTGCTTTAATCTCAGGAACAACTCTTACAGTAGCATAAATTGTTTTATTTAATTTGGTTGCAATTTCTTCTACCAAATCAATCTCATGAAAATTATCAATAACAAAATGATCAACATCATGTGTTATTGCATATTCAATTTCTGAAGGTAATTTATTATTTCCATGAAAATAAATCTTATGTGGATCAAAACCAGCTTTTAAAGCAATTGAAATTTCACCAGCACTAACACAATCAATCCCAATTCCATATTCCTTAGCCAATTTATAAATTTCTAAACAACTAAATGATTTGGATGCAAATAAAGGCAATACATTTTCATATTTATCTAAAAATTTTTCCTTTAATTCATTCATTTGATAACGCATATGTCCCTCACTCATTACATAAAGTGGTGTCCCATATTGTTTTACCAAATCCATAGCATCTACATCATCTATGTATAATGTCTTATTTCTAATCTGTGCAAACTCTGTTTGTAAAACCATTCTTTTTCCCCTTTAATATAAATTTTTCAAAGTATACAATCCATAATCTTTATCTATAATTGTTTCACAAGCAGCAATAGCGCCTTGAACAAAAACATCTTTTGACAATGCTGTATGTTTAAGCTCAATAACTTCATCGTGTCCAGCAAGAAGAACTGTGTGTTCCCCAAAAATTGTACCTGCTCTCACTGATTGAATACCTATTTCATTTTTCTCTCGTTTATGATGAACTTGACTTCGATCATAGACTTCTTTTGTTTCATCTATCTCTTCATGAATAACATCATAAAGTAATTTTGCTGTTCCTGAAGGAGCATCAATTTTCTGATTATGATGCTTCTCTATAATTTCAATATCATATCCTTGATCATAAAATTCTTTAGCAGCTTCTCTCACAATTTTAATTAACATAGAAACTCCAAAAGAAGTGTTATATGATTGAAAGATGGGAACTTGAGAAGATGCTTCTTCAATTCTCAATAATTGTTGTTCATTAAAACCCGTTGTTGCTATAACAAGAGCACAATGATGCTTAATTCCAAACTTTAATAGATCATCTAAATTGTTTGGATGAGAAAAATCAATAATAGCATCAATATGATCATGAACCTCTTGAAAAGATGAATACATATTCTCCTTAATTGTCTCATCAAAGATTGGAGAAACAACACCAATAAGATTCATTTTTTTATTGTCTCTCACAGCCTGGACAACTTTTTTACCCATTAAACCAAAACCACATACCAATATATTCATACTAATATCCCTTTTCTTCAAATTTTATCATTGCATCAAATAACAATTTCTTATTTGCTTCTGTTGTTTTAATAAGTGGTCTTCTTACCATTTCACCACATACTCCTAATTTTGCTAAAGCAACTTTTGGCATAATCGGATTAACATCAACAAATAAATATTTGCTTACATCATTCAAATCATATGCCATTGCTTTTGCAAGCTCCATATCACCTTTTAAGACAGCCTGGGCAAATTTTTCCGTTTCTCTAGGATAAACGTTAGACAAGACTGAAATCACACCCTTACCACCAGCTGCAATAAATGGAAGAATATTATCATCACATCCACTATACATATCAAAATCCAAATCTCTCGTTTTTGATAGTACATCCATTGCATAAGCAATATTATCAGTAGCATCTTTCATAGCCTTAATATTCCTATGCTTTGCTAACTCAACAACAGTGTCTACTGCAATATTCATACCAGTACGTCCTGGAACATTATAAATAATCATAGGAATTTCCACTTGGTCAGCTATATACGTATAATGATCAATAAGTCCTCTTTGACTCGTTTTATTATAATATGGTGTCACAACAAGAATAGCATCTGCTCCAACTTCCTTTGCAAACTTTGCCTTTTTTAAAGCTGTTTCTGTATCATTCGAACCAGCACCAGCAATAACCTTTATACCTGTTCCTTTTGCCATTTCAATAACAATCTTTGTTAACTCAAATTCTTCTTCAATTGTAATTGTAGCAGTTTCACCCGTTGTTCCATTTACTAATAAAGCTTGTACGCCTCCATCAATCATTCTTTGAACTTGTCTTTTAAACCCCTCAAAATCTAAACTTCCATCATCATGCATTGGTAACACCAATGCTACTGCACTTCCTTCAAAAATTGGTTCCATAAATATCCTCCTTATAATTGATAAGCCTTTTTTATTTCTTGAACAGCAACTTCTTTTAATTCACCTGGAATAACAAATGATATAGATGTATCAGATGTTGTTACCTGACTAAATGGAATCTGGAATTGTCCAAATATTTCAAAAACATTTGCAGCAACACCAATTTCATCCTTCATCTTTTCACCCTCAACCATAACCTTAGCAACATTTCTATTCTGAAAAATCATTATTCTGTCATGTTTCCGCTTGATTTCCTCTAATGCTTCATTTAGTTTTCTTTGATCTGAAAGTGGACAAGTAAAATCAATTCTCATATCATCCTCTAACATAACTTGTGAAATCATATCAACATTAACACCTTTTAATGAAATCTGTTTAAAAATATTCCCAATAAATAAAGGATTTTTTTCTACATTTATAAACTTAACTTGAATAATTTCATGATCACTTTCAACCTTTGTAATTGGACTTTTATTCATCGCTTTCGCCTTCTTTCTATAAAAAAATTGCAATGAAACCATTGCAATTAATAAGTGTTTATCAACGCAATAGCACCCCACTTTAATATTATAAAGTGACAGTAGCATAGATATTCTCTATACTCCCAGGAAATAATAACATGCAAATCATTACTCCTTCGGCAATCGCCCCGCCTTCTTCACAGTTGCATCTTTTGAATGAAGAATTTTTGACTTTTGCGCCTCTATCTTGACATAATACTATCACAACACTTATGTGAAAGCAACCTTTATTTGATTAGCTTTTTTAGCACTTTTTTTATTTTTGTGATATACTTGTTGCCAAGAAATGAGGTATGTCTATGGAATTTATTTTTATTCTTATGTTTCTCTTTATTATTATAGCACCTTTTATTTATTTTCTTTATATATTTCGTCATCTTTCTAAGATTACCAAAATAAGTGCAGCAGGCATAACAATCTTTTCACTTATAACTATAATGATTAAGCTTTTTTTTCACCCTTATTCTACTGTTTTTTTAACACTCACAACAATTGTTCAATTTTATATAATAACAGTATTTATCATTTTTATTCTTTTTGGAATTTATCAACTTATTTGTTACTGTATTCACAAACCTTTTGTTTATAGAACCATCACTGGTTTAATCATTTTCTCAATTTTATTAACAAGCATAAGTTATTTAACACACTATTCTAAAGTAGAAACCAATTATGAAATAACTATTCATAAAGAAACAATGCTTAAAGAATTACATATTGGAATGATTAGTGATATTCATTTGGGAACTGGAACTTCTCTTTCTGATTTAAGAGTTCTGGTAGATAAGTTTAATCATAAGCAGTATGATTTGGTATGTTTTGTTGGCGATATATTTGATGAATCAACTCCAAAAGATATGATAGAAGATGCACTTAGTATATTCTCACAAATAAAAACAACTTATGGACTCTTTGCAGTTAATGGCAATCATGAACATTATGCAAATATTTTACAAACTGAACTTTATCAAAAATACAATATCTACCATCTAAGTGAAAAATATGTATGTGTAGATGGCTTATTTAATATAATAGGAAGAGAAGATGTTGTTGCACACCTTGACAACAAAATGAATAATATATGTCAGGGAATGAATACAAATTTACCAACAATTTTACTTGACCATAATCCTAAACGTTATCAGGATGTTCTTCATTATGCTGATTTACAGTTATCAGGGCATACACATGCTGGACAATTTTTTCCAGTAACCCTTCTAACTGCTCCACTCTATGATAATGTTTATGGATTACTTCAAAAAAATCATTTTTCTTTAATTGTCACAAGCGGTTATGGTTCTTGGGGATTCCCTATGCGTTTCTTAACAAATTGTGAATTTGTAGATATAAAAATAGCGTTTACAAAAAAGTAATATTTATTATGGACTTTTTCAGACAAATAATATATCATATGAAAAGCGAGGTAAGGTATATGGTTATAGAATTAGACAGTCAATATGAAAAAAGAAAACAAGAAATAGAAAAAATTGTGAAAAATGTTATTGAAAAACATAATATTGAAATTTCACAAACTGCATTTGATAATTTAATTATTCATTTATCACTATGTATTTCAAGGGAGTTAAATGGAACGTATATCCCAACAAGTGAAAGTCAAATTAATCATTTAAAGGAACATGAATACTATCCTGCTGCTGTACAAATCATTGAAATACTTGAAAAAGAGTTTGATGTGACAATTGATCAAAATCAAATTAGTTATACAACTATGTATTTAGCTAATATTAATTTATTAGATATTGATTTTAATTGTGAATTTGATTTATGTGATGATGAAATGGAAGAAGTCATCAATCAAACAATTGTAAAAATTAAAGAAATTTTAAATTTAGACTTGAGAAAAAATAAAGAGTTTTATACTGGTATGACATTACATTTCTATCCTGCATTAGATCGTTTACAAAATAATCAACAACTCTCAAATAATCCTTTAAAGGATCAAATTCAATCACAACATGAAACTGAATTTGAATGTGCAAAAATCTTTAACTCTATTGTTGAAGAACATTATAAAAAATCATTTAATGAGCATGAATTGGCATATATTGCATTACATTTTGGTACTGCATTTAGACAACAATAAAAAACTAAACGAAATAACTTACATTAAGTTGTTAATTCGTTTAGTTTTTCTTTTTAGATTAATGGATTTTTAATAATTAATATATCATTTGCTAACAATATTTCCTTGGCAATAAATATATTTATTTAAAAATTATATTGACTTATTTTTAAACACAATATAGAGTCCATATAAAATAAGACATTCAAATAAACATGAAAGCATAACAACCATAAAAATGTAACTAACGATTGTTAACGTATCATTATGAGTATTAAAAGCTGTAACTCCTAAAAAAATAACAAGACTAATTAATCCTATAGTCCTTAAATATTTAAAAAATCTATAAAACCTTTGTGATAATAAATTATATTTATTCATCTTATTTTCCTATACAAAAGCGTTTAAATAATTCATCTAATAAATCCTCTTTTGCTCTTTCTCCAAGTATTTCTTTTAAATTTTCCCAACTTTCATATAAATCAGTTACAATTAAATCAGTTGGCACATTATTTTCCATTGCTTCAATAGCATTTTCTAATGATTGTCTTGCTTTTTCTAATAATTGAATCTGCCTAGCATTTGCCAAAATATCTTCTTGACCTGCAGTTATTTTACCTAATTCAAACATTTTTTTAATTTCGTTAATTAAAGATTCTATTTCATTATCTTTTGCACTTATAAAAATACCATCTAATTCATATTTAATACCTTGGTCTTTTTTATTCATAACAATAATTCTATTGGTATCTTGAGATAATTCTATCAATTCATAATCTTCTTTTGTAAGCTCTGATGAACTATCAAGAACTAATAAAACCAAATCAGCCTTATGTATTAATTCTTTAGATTTATTAACACCAATATTCTCGACTATATCATTAGTTTCTCGAATACCAGCAGTATCAATCATATTTAATATAATATTATCAAGACGAATTGTTCCTTCAACAATATCTCTTGTTGTTCCTGCAATATCTGTAACAATAGCTTTATCTTCGTTAAGTAATGCATTTAATAAACTTGACTTTCCAACATTAGGTTTTCCTATAATAACAGTTGATATTCCATCCTTTAATAAATGGACATTTTGAGATGATTCAATAATATGATTCATTTTCTCTTTTAATAACTGACTTTTTGGAAGTAAAGAATCAGCTGTTAACTCTTCAACATCTTCATATTCTGGATAATCAATATTAACTTCTATTTGAGTTATAATTTTAATTAAATCTTCTCTTAAATCCTCAATAAAGTGACTAATATTACCTTGAATTCCTTTTAAAGCCAATTCAGTTGCATAATCATTCTTTGCTGTTATTAAATCACTAATAGCTTCAGCTTGTGACAAATCTATCCGACCATTTAAGAATGCACGCTTTGAAAACTCGCCATGTTCAGCCATTCGTGCCCCTTTTTTTAAACATAAATTTAAGACCTTTTGAGTAATAAAAACGCCTCCATGACAATTAATTTCAACCATCTCTTCACCCGTAAAAGTTCGATGGCCTCGATAAATATTAACCAGAACTTCATCTATTCTCTTTTGATCATCTTTTATATATCCATATGTTATGGTATGACTTTCCTTATTTTTAATTTGACCTGTAAAAAAACTTTGAACAAATGCTATGCAATCTTTACCACTCAAACGAATAATAGAAATCGCTGCTTCTAATCTTGAAGTTGCAATAGCAACAATAATATCATCATTCATAATTTCACCACTTCTTTCTTATATAGTATAACAATATCTCTCTAAAATATCTATAATCCAAAAGAATAATCTGGTTAAGATTATTCTTAAAATATACATAGAATCTAATTTATCTTTGATCTCTACCTTGTGGTACAAAATCTGCTGTTTCCATATAATAATATAGAATACGTTCCTTAAATTTTAAAACAATGTCTTGATATTTAGGATTATCTATTTGATTAACTAATTCTAATGGATCTTTATCCAAATCATATAATTCATCCTTCTCATACAATCTCATTGTATATTTTATATTTCCCATTCTACACATCAGTGCTTTTGTATGTTCTGGTCCTTCACTTGATTGAGTGCTTAGTCGTGGCCAGTATGGTGAAGTTGGATTATGACCTTTTTCCATTGCTTGAGTTTCTCCGTGAATACGACCACCTTCACAGAAGACAGCATCTTTGTGAATCTCATCTCCTGATAGAACATGCACTAATGATTTTCCAAATTGTGTATAAGAAAGATTTATATGACACATATCTGCTATAGTTGCAGGTATATCTAAAAGTTCTGCTAGAGCTTTTGTTTTTCGGGGTTTTACTTTTATATTTTTTGCAGGTTTTATTAATAATGGAATATTGCTTATTGGATTTTCAAAACAATTTTGAACTTTTTCTGTAATATTATAATCTCCAGTATAATCTCCATGATCACTATATACAAAAATATTTGTATTATCATAAAAATTAAGTTCTTTCAATTTGTTACAAATCATACCAAATTGATGATCAAATCTTGAAACCATTGCCAAATAGGTAGCTCTTAATTCAGTAAATCGTTCTTCACTCCAATTTTGAAGATTTTGTTTTGACTCTATACTATATAACATACTTGCACGATCTTTGAGAGTTGATATATTGGGTCTCCTTACTGGTACAAGATGTCTTTTTATCATTGAATACCAAGGATCTTCACATGCATAAGGTGGATGTGGAAATGAAATTGTACAATATAGGAAGAATGGTTTACTATTGGAATTTTTACTCTTTCTTTCAATATAATCTAAAGCACTTTGAATACAATTCCAATCCTGTTTTCCATAACCTTCACTATCTTTTAATTTTCCAATATAAAATGAATAAAAATTATCATTTTTTATATCATCATCAGTTACTTTTTTCAAATTATCTTTTGGAAAAAAGAAACTATTTGAATTATCTCTTTGATTTTCAAAAGTGGTACCATCATAATATTCATCACAGTAATTTGTTTTAGGTTTATCTCCTGGTATTACATCATTACGTCCTATCCAAATAACCTCATAACCATTTTGTTTCATTTCTTTTAATATATTTGGTTCATCTTCATGTCTTTGTAAATAATGCATTGTACGATGTCCAGTTGTATGAGGATAAAGTCCGGTTAAGAAACTGCAACGAGATGGAACACAGACTGGATTTTGACAATAAGCATTTTCAAAAGATATACCTTCTTTTAAAATACTATCTAAGTGAGGAGTAACAGATGCATCATTCCCCATATGATGCATTGAATCACATCTCATTTGATCTGCTACAAATAATACAATATTTGGTTTATTATCCATACAATAACCTCCTATTCTTCTGTTTTTATTGCATTTTCCTCTAAACAAGCCTGTTTATCAATAACTTTGAAAAATGGATAATAAATAATAAATGTTAAGAATAAACTAAAAACTTGATAAAGAGCAACTTGCCAACCCCCTTGAATAAATCCACTAATAACAGGTGGCATTGACCATGGAATCTGATATCCAATTAAGACTGGTAATACACCTACTACAGTCAATCCATAAGCCAAAATTTGAGTCACTAATGGAGCTAAAATAAATGGAATAATCATTGTTGGATTTAAAACCATAGGTGTTCCAAAAATAATAGGTTCATTAATATAGAAGATATTAGCCGGTAATGCTAATTTACCTAATGCTTTATATCTTTGTGATTTTGCTACAAAGATCATAAGAACACATAAAGAAATAGTCATACCTGCACCACCAAATTGGTATGTATTTTTAAATGCAGTAGTATAAATAAACTCAGGTGTACCCCCAGCCTGATAAACTGCTAAGTTTTCTAATGCCAATGGTAACAAAAACGTATTACTAATAGAGTTAACTATATTTCCACCATGGATACCAAAGAACCATAAGATATGGAGAGCTAATGTAAAGATAATCATACCTCCAAAACTTCCTCCTACTTTTTGTAAAGGTGAAGCAATAAAAGTATAAATTAAACTATGTAAACTGCCATATGATGTAAAGCTAAATAAATATGCAATGACTAAGAATAGACTTCCTACTAAAAACATTGGAATTAATGAACTAAATGATTTTGTAACCATTGGTGGAACACCTTCTGGCATCTTAATAATCCAACCCTTTTTATTAAAAAATATAAATAACAATGAAGACATGCAACCAATAATCATTGCTACAAAAAGACCTCTTGCCCCCAACCAGTCAAATCCAATTGCTGTTATTACACTTTCCTGATTTGTTGTAATTTGTAGTAATGGTGTAACAATAATAAATGAAACTAAAGCAGTTAATCCCCCAGCAAATCCATCAAAACCTTCTTCTTTTGTAAATACATAGCCTAATGAGACAACTGTATATAATGAAATTAAATCAATTGTAAATTTAGAAGGTAATGCTAGCCATGTTGCTAATCCAGTTTCATTCAACCAATTTGTCCATGCAGTGACTGGAAAACTAGAAACTAAAGTAAAAATAGAACCAAAAATTGTTAAAGGTAAAATAATCATAAAACTTTTATTAATAGCTTTTAAATATCTATTATTTCCTAATTTTATACCAATAGGCATAAGTTTAGCCTCTAAGATATTCATAAATTTTTGCATTTTCTCTTTCCTCCCTTAAAATGAACTTTTTTCAGCTGTATACAGTCAATTATGAAACTTGTTTCAATTATATTATACTAATTTTAAAACTATTTTCAATACTATTTAAAACTTTTTTTACTTTTTATATAAATATTTTGAAACTAATTTCATATTTTTGACATTATTCTTTTATTCTTGTATGATATATTTAAGAGTTATAATATTGGAGGAACTTTATGAACCCTTTTGAGCGCTTAGATTTTTATAAAAGCAACTATACAAAAAGTGAAAAAATTATATATGAATGGATTAAAAAAAATCCTTCTACTGTTGTTAAAGATAGTATTGAATCTTTAGCAGAGGAAATTTCTACGTCTAAAGCAGCAATTATAAGATTTAGTAAAAAGATTGGTTATTCAGGATTTGCTGAGTTCAAATTTGAATTATCCCGTTACATCATTTCTGGTATTAGAGAAAATAAAAATGAGAATATGGATATATCAAGGTCTATTACATCTTTATATGCTGGATATATTAAGCAAATTAATGATTTTATTGATTTAAAAAATATTAAAACTATAGCAAAAACATTATCTAATGCTAGACGTGTCAAAATATTAGGTAAAAATAGAACAGGTTTATCCGCTTTACAATTTCGATATCGTTTAACTAAAATTGGTTTTGATGCTGAGGCAATAACAGATGGTATATTAATGAACCAAATGCAGGAAAGCCTAACAAAAGGTGATGTTGTATTGATCTTTACAACTCGTGCTGAAGATTTACAATATTATGAGCTTATTAAAAATATTTCAAAAAATGGTGTTACAACAATTGTTGTAACATGTACTGAAACAAAATTAATTAAACAGTCAAATTATCATATTTTATTACCTTCTATTGAAAATGCATCAACTTCATCATTCTTAGATAATCAAACAATTATGTTTGTCTTTATAGAAATTTTATTAGCTGAATTGGCTTATAAGGTTAATGGAAATTATAATCATGAATCAAGAAAAGAAATTATTTCTAATAATTCCACTGGTCTATCATCACAGTAGTCTAGTATCTAATTGACTGTATTCTCTATAATCTAGTTTCTTTGGGTAATTCTTTTGTTTGATAAATCAAAGATATAATCACTATATTGAATATCAAGTTCTATTGTTGCATAAATAATAAAGCATTCTCCCTTGTCCACCAGTGTATAAAACACTGCCTTTCCTGTTGTTGAATGTTTAAGATTGAGCACTCTTTGAAGCTCCTCTATAGGGAAAGGACAGTGAATAAGTGGAATAAAGAAAGGATAAAACAAAGATACATATCACATGCATATTCATTTCATTCTCGAAAACTTCCGTAACTATTGTATAATATATTACACAAAACACATGACGCATCTAAAATCTTAATAGACAAAAAAATCAGGTAAAATAAATGTATCATTACCTGATTTTTCCTTGACCAATACTATAAAATATTTGATAAGTATCTTTTAAAAATTCTTGATATCCACAATACTTATCATCAAAATAAACTATATTCATTCTTTTACATTGTCCATGACAGATATTTTTAAATTGACATTCTTTACATATTGATGAGAATCTTTTTTCTTCTTTTAGAAAAATTTGACCTGATTTGAATTGTCTTATTTCATCAATATTATTAACTGTTATATTTCCAAGGCAATACTGATCCAATGCATAAAAATCACATGGGTAGACTGTGCCATCTCCTTCTATAACCAATTGGATTTGACATTCCCCTAGCATTCCACATGTTCTTGGATAACGTCCTTGAAAAATCATTAATAAATCTTCAAAGAAAGATATGGAGATATAATGTCCATGTTTTAAATCTTCATACCATAATTGAAAAATGTCATAATAAAAATTATAAAAATCTTTTGGCTTTAAGTCATAATGTTCAGTTGAATGATCTAATTCAGGTAAACATGGAATAAACTGTATATATTCAAAACCCTGTTCTTTATAAAACTTATATATGTCTTTAGCAAATGGTACCATTTGTGATGTAACAACAGTCAAAATATTATAGTCAATATTTGTTTGTTGAATCTTTTGTATATGATTAAGTATCTTTTCAAAAGTAGGTTGCGTTCCTTTTAATCTAACTTGATCATGTATATTTTTATAACCATCAAGTGATATTCCCACTAAAAAATGATATTTATCAAAGAATGATATCCATTCATCATTTAAACAATATCCATTTGTTTGAATCGCATAATGAATAATATGTTCTTTTTTTAATTTTTCAACATATTCAACAAAATGAATAAAATAATTAAGACCAGCCATTGTTGGTTCTCCACCCTGAAATGCAAAAGTTATTTCTTGTGCATCAGCCAATGCCTTATCTATAAGCATTTCAACAGTTTCCTTAGACATTATTCCTTTTGAATAATTTCTTCTTTGTTTAGAAACATCGCTATAAAAACAATATTGACAATTCATATTACATATTGATGAGGCTGGCTTAATTAAATATGAAGCTGTTTTCATTTCATCACCTACTTTAGATATAGTATAACAATATCTTCATCAAATATCTATCAAATCATAAGAACTCTTTTCACATTAACAATATGATGATAAATACATCTGAGGATTATTTTTATACTTTTTTGCTTCTTCTTGCGTAAGAAAAACTGTTCGGTGAATTTGCCTAGATGCAATAATATGTGGACCAGAACAACCTGCATATCCTTCAATACTAAAATTATAATCTTCATCATTTCCTTCAATATTTATAACTCTTCCTGACATTATATAACCATTTATTAAGAAAAACACTACAGTTCCTTCTTTTAACATATAATATACCCTTCTTTCTTAGATAATTATTTTACAAGTTTTGCAACCTATAATTATTCATTTCAATTTCATATATGTGTTCTTAACTATAAACTTTTTTATAAATTTCATCAAAGCATATGCTTTTTAACTTATAACACAAGAAAATGACATGTTCATAAAAACATGTCATTTATCATATTAATCTACATATGAAATTGTAATAAATCTATTTTTACCTTCGCCTTTACTTTCTGTTTTTAAATGATCAAATTCAGAAATAACTTGATGAATCATTTTTCTTTCATCTGCTGGTAATGGATCAAGTTTAACTTCAACCTTACTTCTTTGCACTTGTTTTGCAATTCTTTTAGCCATTGAAGCAACTTTCTTATAGCGACTTTCTTTATATCCATTGATATCTACACTAATTTCAATTCTTTTCTTAAATTCATTTTGAACAGCATTCTTAGCAATAAAGCTTAAAGCTCTTAAAATAATACCATTCTTTCCAATTAGGATAGAATTATTATCAGTATTCACATTACAATAAATACGACCATCTTGAACATAAGTCACTGTTTCAACAGTAAACTCCATATTAGATAGAGTTTTTCTTACAAAATTCTCTAAATATTCTTGAATCATACTTTGTGTATAACATTCAATAACAACCTTTTTAGAAAATAAACCTTTCTTTTCTTCAATGACTTCATAAGTTAATTGATCAGGAGTCACGCCCAAATCAAGACATGCAGTTTGGACTACTTCATCTTCAGTTTTTCCCTCATATGTTTTCATCATATTACCCGTCCTTATTGATCTTTTTTCTTTTCAACGTGATAAATTTGAATATATACTGTTCTAATAATTGTAACTAAACTTGTTGTTATCCAGTACAATGACATAGCAGTTGGCATTGATAAAGCAAACCAAACAATCATAGCTGTCATAACAATATTCATAGTTTTCATTGATTTTTGTTGTTTTGAAACTTTATAACGTGGATTTCTCTTTAACATAATATTATTAATTTCAATTGCTAAATATTGTGTAATACCTACAATTGCAACAATAATAATATATACCCAGTTTCCACTTGTAATTTGAGACATTGGTGTTGCTCCCAAATTTAATCCAAAGAAAGTTGCTTGATATAAAATTTCAATTCTTTGTACTGATTGCCACATAGCTAACATGATTGGTAATGTTAAGAATGTTGTGAATGAACTAAACATACTTACATCATGTTTTTTATATAAAGCCTGCATTTCAGCAGATTGTCTCATCTGAGAAGCCTGGTCTTTTCTACCAGCATATTTTCTTTGAATTTTTTCTAATTCTGGTTGAAGCATTTGCATCTTTTGTGTAGATACAGTTGATTTAATCATAATTGGTAAGATTAAAATATTAATAAATATTGTCATACCAACAACACCCCATGCAACATTACCTAAGATATCTGTAATAAATAAGATACCCTTAGCAATAGGGATTGTTAAAATAAAATCAAAGAATCCTGCATCCAAACTCCAAGGAGTTGCTGAATTGATTGCACGATCTGCTAAAAGATTTCCATTAGCATCTAAGTTTTGTCCACATCCTGTGAGGACGAAAACGAATGCTACTAGAGCAAACACTTTTAAAAATTTCTTCGTACGTTGATCTAAATACATTTATTTTTCCATCCTTTTATTTATTTTGTCATAGAGATACTTTAAATCTTCAATATTGTCTTTATATGAACTCTCTAAAAATTTATTTCTCACTATCACAATAAAATCCATTTTTTGAGTTTTATCAAAAACATCATGAACCATCATTCTGACTTGTCTTTTTGTTTTATTACGAACAACAGCGTTACCTAATTTTTTACTAACTGAGATTCCTACCTTGAGGTGACAATCATTAACTTTATAATATATAACAAACTTACGATTTGCAACAGATTTCTTATCTTTAATAATTGTTTGGAAGTCCTCATTCTTTTTTATTCGATATTCTTTTTTCATATTTTTTTAGAAAAAAAACCACATAAAGTGGAATTTTTGTTAGGCAGATAAAACTTTTCTTCCTCTTTTACGGCGACGAGCAAGTACTTTTCTTCCGCCTACTGTTGCCATTCTAGCTCTAAAACCATGAGTTTTTGATCTTTTTCTCTTGTTTGGTTGATATGTTCTTTTCATTGATTACACCTCCAAAATACTATATTTTTTTATACACAGTAACATATGCCTCATTATTATATGAGTTTTACCCCTATAAGTCAATGAAAATATCGAATTTTCTAAGATTTCATAAATGTTTTTCTCAAGTAAAATAGGCATATTTTTTATTTATGCACATATATATGAATATGAGCAATTATAGATATTCACGAGTTATGCACAATGTGAAATAAGTTATGCACAATTGTGAATAACTTATTCAAAACCCTTGATATATATAGGTTTAGACTGTGAATATTATAAGAATAACTTGTGAATGTGAATAACTTTTAAAAATAATTCACAATTATGCACAGTGCATAAAAAGTTACGCACATTCACAATCTATGAAATTTGTGTATAATTAAAAAAATACGCATATATCAATACTTTTTGATGTGCATAACTATGTGAATAACTTGTGCACAGTTTTTTTGTTCTTCTATTTATTCACAATTTCCTCTATAATATGAACTGAGAGAAGGTGAATATGTGAATAATCTTGATACTGATTGGCAAAAAACACTAAATATATTTAAAAATCAGATAGATGATAAAATTATTTTTGATTCTTTTTTCACAACTTTACAAGTTAAGGATATTATTGATAGTGATGTTACAATTACAGTTGATACACAATGGAGTTTGGATGGTGTTTCTCCATATTTAGAAAAGTTAGAAGAAATATATAACACTTTGACAAGTGGCCATTATCAGCTTCATTTAGAAACTGAGGATGAATATAATAAAAGTATTCAACAAAAAAATGATTTAATGCTTTTTAATGACAATTTAAATAGTGATCTTAAATTTGAAAACTTTGTTGTTGGAAATAGTAATCGAATTGCTCAAAATGCATCATTAGCTGTTGCCATGAAACCTGGTATTTCTTATAGTCCATTATTTATTCACAGTAATTCAGGACTAGGAAAGACCCATTTATTAAATGCTATTGGAAATTATGCAAAAAGCAAAGATCCATTTACAAAGGTTCTATTCACAACAAGTGAAAATTTTGTAAATGAATATATTCAATCATTATCTAATCATACTATTGATGAATTTAATTACAAATATAGACATATTGATATCTTATTAATAGATGATATTCAATTTATGGCTACAAAAGAATCATCTAGTGAAATTTTCTTTAATATTTTCAATAGTTTAATTAGTAATAAAAAGCAAATTGTTATAACATCAGATAAACCTCCTCGTGATTTAAGAGGTATGGAAAGCCGTCTTGTTAGCCGATTTGCATCTGGTTTAACAGTAAGTATTGATACTCCAGAGTTTGAAACATCAAAAGCTATCTTAAGAAAAAAGATTGAAATAGAAAATGTTGATTATCCAATTACTGAAGAAGTTTTAGATTTTATTGCCAGTCATTTTAATACAGATGTTAGAGAATTAGAAGGAAGTTTAAAACGTTTGCTTTTCTATAAATTAATATGTGAAGAAAAGCGTGATTGTATTGATCTTAATTTTGCTTTAGAGGCATTTAGTGATACATATAAAAACCAACCAATACAAAAGAAAGAATTAACTGTTTCAAATATAAAAAAATGTGTTGCTGATTACTATAATTTAACTGTATCCCAAATTAATTCAAAGTCACGAACATCTAATATTATAGTTGCTCGACATATTTCAATGTATCTCGTTAGAGAATTAATTAAAGATATATCATTTATACAAATTGGTCATGAATTTGGTGGTCGTGATCATTCAACAGTTATGAAAGCTTGTGATAAAGTTCAAAAGAAACTTGAAAAAGATCTAAACTATCGACAGGCTATTGATGACATAAAAAATAAGCTTGTGTAAAAGTTATGCACAGTTATCCACAACTTATTCACACATAAAAATTTAAAAAACAATGATAAAACCATTACTTTTATAAGTTATTCATATTGTGCACAACATTATTATTATGATATTATTTAAATAATAGTAAATAAAAGGAGAAAAATGATGAATTTTAAGATTAAAAGATTAGCATTATTAAATGCTTTAGCAAAAGTATCTAGAGCTGTCTCAATGAAAAGTCCTTTACCAGTCCTAACAGGTATTAAATTTGATTTAAAAGATAACGAATTAATTTTAACTGGTAGTGATAGTGATATTACAATACAAACAAGTATTAAAGAAAATATTGAAATTATTCAAACAGGATCTGTTGTTTTATCTTCTCGTTATATATTAGAGATTATTAAAAAGATTGATTCTGAATTTGTACATATCTATATTGTTGATGGAACATTGACAAGAATTGAAGGAGCAAACTCTAAATTTGATTTAAATGGAACTTCTTATATTGATTATCCAAGAATTGATTTAAATAAATCTGGTGTTCATTTACAGATGAAATCAACAGATTTAAAACAAGCCATTGAACAAACGTCATTTGCAACAAGTGAAAAAGAAACACGTCCTGTTTTAACTGGTGTTAATTTCAAAGCTAAAGATCATGTTTTAGAATGTATTGCTACTGATAGTTATCGTTTAGCAAAACGTATTTTAACAATTGATTCTGATGTATCATTTAATATTATTATTCCTAAGAAAAGTTTAATTGAAATTAGTCGTATTATTGAAAAAGATGAATTTATTGATTTATATGTATCTGATCGTAAAGTTTTATTTATTTTTGATTCAGTTTTAATTCAAACAAGATTAATTGATGGTTCTTATCCTGATACAAGTCGTTTAATTCCGCATGAACATAATTATTCAATGTCAGTTGACAGTGTAAGTCTTCTTAATTCCATTGATAGAGCATCTTTATTATCAAATGAACAGACAAATATTATAAAATTATCTATGAGTGAAGATCATGTTATGCTTTCTTCTTATTCTCAAGAAATTGGATCTGTTGAAGAAAATTTATCAAAAGCTTTTTATAAAGGTGATGAGTTGAGTATATCATTTAGTGCGAAATATTTAAATGATGCTATTAAAAGTATAAATGGAGAAAAAGTAAAAGTTTTATTTACTGGAGAGATGAAACCATTTATTATTATGGATTTTGAAAAGGATGATATTATTCAGTTGGTATTGCCAGTGAGAACATATTAATTTAAAAAGTATGATTTAGTCATACTTTTTCCTTATTTGTCGAATTCATTTTCTTGAATATATTATAGTTTATGATATAATAACGATGTTATAAAAATAGGCAAAACTATTGAAAGATAGTGACGCAAAGCTATAGGGCCTCTTTAACGTGGCAGCCAGTTGCACAAACGTACAAAAGCAGGCTGTTTTGTCTGTTTTTTTTATTTCATGAAAGGAGAGAATATGAGTAAAAATAAAACTTTCATTAAAATAGTAGTTATATTTTCTTTAATTATTATCTTATTTGGCTCGTTCTTTCATTTCGTTCAGCAAATTAGTGATATGAATACTCAAAAAATATTAAATCATTTAGAAGATGTTGGTAAAGAAACTGCTAATATATATAATTTAAAATTCAAATCGCTACAAAATGTAATTGTTAGTACTGCTGAAATTCTTGGTAGAGTAGATCATTCAGATGATGAAATTGGCAATATTCTTGATACAGTTGCTCAAGGCCAGGAATTATTTCAGCGTATTTGGTATATTGATAAAGATAAAACACTGCATAACTATAAAAAAGATATTATTTTAGAAGATCATAGTTCATATATTGATGAAGTTTTTAATGGACATACCGGTTTTACAAATCCATTGACTTCTTTATATGATAATAAGAGTTCTGTCGTTATTGTTTATACACCTATTTATAAGAATAATCAGGTTGTTGGTGGATTAGCTGGAATTGTTGAAGTGAATAATGAAAGTCATGATTATATTTATAATGATGTATTTAATGATGAGGCATATGTTTTTGCAACATCTGCTGATGGTCAAATTATTTCTAAAATAAAAAATAATAATACTCTTTATTTTGGTGATAATTATTTTGATTTTTTAAATAATAATGTTTATTTTATGAACAGTAATTATAAGTCTATTCTTCATAATATTCAAAAAAATCAATCTGGTTTTGCTTCCTATCGTTATAAAAATGATGAAAGAATGATTTATTATACACCTGTTAAAATTAATAACTGGTATATTTTTAATATTATTTCTAATGATATTATTGATGATTTAAATGATCAGATGAATGGTGAGACATTAAAATTAATCTTAGAAATTATATTTGTTTTTGTTGTTATGTTGTTTATTTTAATCCGTTATTTCATTAAGATTAATAAGATGAATGAAGAAACAAATAATCAATTAAGAACAAGTAATAAAAAGATTGAAATGATTTTAAAACAAACAAGTGATCGTATTTTTGAATATGATATAGATAATGATAGTTTAATACTTGATGCATGGAATGATTATCCTAAGATTATTTTAAATAGTTTCTTAAGTAATTTGCATAATTATAATTTTGTTTCAAAAGAACATGAAAAATTATTAAAAGAGAAGTTTCATGAGATTATTAATAATAAAGATAAGATAGTATTTGATGCTAAATTACCATATATTAGTAGAGATGATGAGACATGGTTCCATGTTTCAATGATTTATGTAAATCAAAATAAGCGATTAATTGGAACTTTAAGAAATAGTACAACAGAAATGAATGAATATAATTTGTTGTTGCAAGATCAAATGTTTAAAAATTCTGTTTATTCAAATGCTTTATTTATGTTTGCAGTCAATTTAAAAAGCCAAAAAGTTGTTATTTATCAAAAAAATGGTATATATCATAATGTTATTGATGTACAATATGAAAATAGTTTCTTAAAATCTTTTGTTGAAGAAGCTGCTGAGAAAGATAGAGAGCGTGTCGCTAAGTTCTTTAGTCAGGAGAATGTTCAAAATATCTATCATCATAATGGAAAAAGAACTATTGAATTTAGAACATGGAAAGCTGATAAAAATAGATATGAATGGGTCAAATTCAGAATACAATTTGAAAGACAAAGTAGTAATAATGAATTACTTATGATTGCATACAGTAATGATATTAATGATGAAAAGAGCAGGCAATTAGAGTATGAATATAAAGCACAAAGAGATGGATTAACAGGATTATATAATCGTCAGACATTTAATCAGTTTGTAGATGATTATTTGAAAGATAAAAAATCAGTAAGTGATTACTGTGCTTATATGATTGTTGATTTAGATAATTTCAAGTCAATTAATGATTCATTAGGTCATAGTACTGGTGATGAAGTTATTCAAAAAGTTGCGACTTTGTTAGAGTCTATCTGTTTTAATTCAGGATATGTTGGTCGTTTTGGTGGTGATGAATTTGTTATTTTCCTATATGCACAAGAATCATATGCTGAAATTGAAAATAAAGCACGTGAAATTATCAGACGTATCGAAGGAATAAAGATGGATAGTATTCATGATATTACTGCATCTATAGGAATCACATTTGTTACAGATGAAAAACATCATCGTATCTTATTTGATAAATCTGATCAAGCTCTATATGTATCGAAAAAGAGTGGTAAATGTAGATATTATGTCTATGTTAATGAAAAATAGAAAAATACTGGTCTATGAGAGATCAGTATTTTTTGTTATAATGATATTTGAGAATAATAAAGAGAAGAGGATTATATTTGTGAGAAAAGTAACTCTATTTATAGCAATGAGTTTGGATGGATATATTGCTGATAGTGATGAAAAGGTTGATTGGTTAGTAGGACATGATAAAAATATCGAAAATATGGAGGTTTATAATTCATTTATTAAAAATATAGATACTGTAATCATGGGATGGAAAACTTATCATCAAATTATAACTGAATTATCACCAAATGAATGGGTTTATGAGGGAATGACAAGTTATATTTTGACTCATCAAAATCATCAATCAACAAGTCAAATTTTTTTTACAGATGAAAAGCCCTCACAATTGATTCATCATTTAAAAAGAAAAGAAGGAAAAGGAATATGGATATGTGGTGGAGCGAATGTCATTCAACAAATTCTTCAGGAAGATATGATTGATGAATTTTATATATCAATTATTCCTACTCTTTTAGGAAAGGGTATCTCATTGTTTGGTATCTTAGATAAAAAAATAGATTTAAGGTTAATAAAAACTCAAAGTTATAATGGTATTACTGATTTAATATATCAACGAAGATGAGGGAGGATAAATTATGTATAAGATTTTATTGGTGGAAGATGATATCAATATTATAAATCATCTTTCTTCTTTTTTAGAAAAAGAAGGATTTCTTATCACGCATGTTGATGGTCAGAAAAAAGCTATAAATTTAATTAACAATCAACACTTTGATTTAGCAATTCTCGATATTTCATTAAAAGAAGGAAATGGTTATTCATTATATAATGAAATAAAGTCTTATAAAGATATTCCAATTGTATTTTTAACAGCAAATCAAGATGAATTTAGTGTTGTTACAGGATTAAATCTTGGTGCAGATGATTATATTTCAAAACCGTTTCGTCCTCGTGAATTGCTATCTAGAATCCAAAATATTTTAAGAAGATATCATAAACAAGAGACTTTTTATCAATATCAAAACATCAAAGTCAATCCCTTAACAGGAAAAGTCTTTAAAGATAATTATGAAATCTTCTTATCAGCTCTAGAATATCGTTTATTATTAATTTTCTTTTCTTATCCAAATCAACTTCTTACAAGGGAATTTCTACTAGAAGAAATTTGGAATATTACTGGAGAAGATGTTTCTGACAATACATTATCTGTTTATATGAAAAGAATTAGAAATAAAATTGAAGATAATCCACAAAATCCTAATATTATTAAAACAATGCGAGGATTGGGATATAAATTAGGTGATTAATATGATTTATATATGTATATTGCTTATTATCATTATGATAGCATTGATAATATGTATGATTTATAAAGAAAAACAAATTAAACAAATATCTCAACAGGTTAATGCTATTCTTTTTCAACAAAAAGATATTTATATTCCTTATTATAAAGAAGGAACTTTATCTTTTCTTGAAAGTGAAATTGTAAAATTAGTTAATCGTTTATCTGAACAGAATCGCTTATTATTAGAAGATAAAATAATATTAAAACAATCATTAGAAGATATATCACATCAAATGAAAACACCATTAACTTCTTTAAATTTAGTTCATGAAAGATTAAAGATGACTGAAGGAACAGATAAGAAAAAACTATTAAAAGAACAGCAGCTTTTATTAGATAAAATAGAGTGGCTTGTTATAACATTATTAAAAATAGCACAAATAGATTCAAATACAGTTACATTTCAGAAAGAAAATATATCTCAAAAAGAATTATATATCAAATTGGTAAAGCCATTTGAAATACAATTAGAATTAAAAGATATTTCTATTGAATTAGAAGCTGATCAAACATATATTGAAGATATTGATATCTTATGGACTTTAGAAGCATTATCTAATATTTTTAAAAATTGCATAGAACATACTGAACAGGGTGGAAATATCAAGATAATGATGAATAATAATCCTTTATATAGTGAAATTATTATCCAAGATAATGGAAATGGAATTGATTCAGAAGATTTAATACATTTGTTTGAACGATTTTATAAGGGAAAGAATGCAACTCAACAAAGTGTTGGTATTGGATTATCATTGAGTCATATGATTATTGAAAAACAAAATGGTACAATAGCAGTTGAAAATACATATCCAGGAGCGAAGTTTACGATTCATTTCTATAAAGAAGTGATCTAAACTTTTTTCTTAAATGACAATTTTGTCACGAATGAGTCATGGTCTTGTCACCTTGACATTATATAATAAATGGTGTAAAGGGGAGATAATGATGAAAATATTAGAAGTTAGAAATTTAACTAAAATTTATGGTCAAGATGATAATCAAGTTATTGCTTTGAAAGATGTATCATTTACAGTAGATAAAGGTGAATTCATTGCTATTGTTGGATCATCAGGTTCTGGAAAAAGTACTCTACTCCATTTAATTGGTGGGGTAGATAAAACGACAAGTGGTGATGTTATTATTAATGGTGTCAATGTATATCAGCAAAATGAAGAACAATTAGCTATATTGAGGAGAAGGGAAGTAGGACTCATTTATCAATTTTATAATTTGATACCAGTTTTGACAGTTGCTGAAAATATGACATTGCCAGTCTTATTAGATAATCAAAAAGTCAACCATGAAAGATTTGAAGAATTAATTCATATTCTTAATTTAGAGAATAGAAAAAATCATTTACCCAAAGAATTATCTGGTGGTCAACAACAGCGTGTTTCCATTGGACGTGCTTTGATGAATGCACCATCTATTGTTTTGGCAGATGAACCTACAGGGAATCTTGATTCTAAAAATAGTCGAGAAATAGTCGATTTATTAAAATTAACACAACGTAAATATAAGCAGACATTAATTATGATTACTCATGATGAAAGAATAGCTATGCAAGCAGATAGAATTATTGTTATTGAAGATGGTCAAATAAAAAAAGATGAGGTTCTTCATAAATGAAAATTATGAATAAATTAACATTAAGATATCTTCAACAAAATAAGAAAAGAACCATCTTAACAATTTTATGTATATCTGTTTCAGTGATTATGATATGTTGTATAGGAATTTCATTATATTCTGGTAAACAATTTTATAAACAATATATTGAACATACTTCAGGATATCATCATTATACTATTGTCAATAATAATAAAGATATTATTCAAATCATAAAAAATGATCCAGAAGTCAAAGAGTATTATTTTTCTAGTACATCATTTTATTCTGTTGATGATAAAAAAAATGATGTATCATTAAATTTAAAACAAGGAGATTATACTTATTTTGAAAAAGAAAACTTCGATGATTTGTTAATTAAAGGAAGATTACCAAATAATCATAAAGAGATTGCTATTTCACAAAAGTATTTAATTAATAACCATATTCAAAAGAATATGGGTGATACAATAAGTTTAAAAGAAGATGACACTGGAAAATTAAAAACATATTTGATTGTTGGTCTCATTAATGATTATGAAGCACAATCTTATTATAAAAAATCATTTAATGCTTTAAGTTATATTGATTTAAATGATCCGCAATTATATTATACTATGTATGTTATTGATAAGGATTTATCAACAAATATTTTTAAACATTGTGAAAAATTAAATCATGAAATTAATGAAATGTTAAATCAAACAAGTGATTTTAATAATATATTCTATAATTCACAATATTTAGGGATTCAGGATATCTTTGAAGAAAATTCTCAATCAGCATTTTTAACACTTTATAATATGGTCGCGATATTATTATTTGTTATTATATTTATTTCATTCTTTATTATTTATCAAGCTTTTAATCTTTCAACTCATGATAGAATCCAATATTTAGGAATGTTATCAAGTGTTGGAGCAACATCAAAGCAAAAGAAAAGATCTGTTTATTTTGAGGGCGCTATTTTATCTTTAATCTCTATACCTTTAGGTATTTTTATAAGTTATATTGGAATGACAGTAACATTCTTCTTCATTAATAAATTAGATGCTATTCAAATTATGGGTGTTGAAATTCATGCTCAAATATCAATATTTTATTTATTCATTGTTATTTTATTATCATTATTAACAATCTTTATTTCGCTTTATTTACCAGCTAGAAAAATATCTAAAATCTCAGTCATTGATGCATTAAAGAAAAATGATGAAATTAAAGTTAAAAAATATAAGTTAAAAACAAGTTCTTTTTCTAAAAGATTTTTAAATATTTCTCAACAGTTGGCAGTTAAGAATTATAAGCGACAGGGAAGACGTTCAAAAGTCATTGTCTTATCATTAGTTATTTCTATGGTTGCTTTTATTTCAATATTTAGTTTTGGTCAAAGATTAATGAAAGTATCAAATAATGCTAATCCTTTTCATTTATATGATATAGAAATGTATATTAATGGTAATCAAGTTCCTGAGATTACAAAATTATTAAGTACGCATGATAAAGTTGATGATTTTTATAGTATAAGTGGAGATATTCCAGTGAAAATGAAACTTGATAAGAAATACTTAAAAATACCTAATAATAATCATGTTTATAATCAAAAAACAGATGAATATAATGTTGTTTTTATTGGAATGAGTGAGAATAAAAGGAAAGAGTTATGTGAATTAAATGGCATCAAATATAGAAATGATTTGGCATTAGTTTATAATGGTCATTTTACAGATTATGATAATGCTGATAACAAGACTTCTCATTATCAAGAGCGCTTTATAAAGGAGGATAATCTTTTCATAAAATCACCAATCTATTTTGAGAATGTGACTTATAATCAACGGGGTGAAGAAGAAAAAATAGAAAGATTGCAACTAGAACCATTAACATCATATGCATTCATTGATAATGATAAATATAAATCATTGTATGGAATTGATAGTCAAGGAAGTTTGTATATGATTGTTTCTACTGATTATGTATTTCAACAAAATTTGGATTATTATAGTTCTTTGAGAGTATTTATTGCATCTCAGCAGCATGTTGAATTATCAAAAGAATTAGAAGATTTAGGATATAATATTGAAGATCATACTCAAAATTTTATACAAGATCGTCAAATCTTCTTAATTATAGAAATTTTCATTTATGGGTTTGTCTGTATAATGATTTTCTTTACAATGCTTAATATTATTAATATGATGAGTGCTAGTATAGAAAAGCGTAAGAAAGAATTTGGGATGATGTTAAGTGTAGGAATGAGTCCTCATGGTATTCATAAGATGATATGGTATGAAAGTTTTATTTATGGAATGAAAACATTACTTTATGCAACACCAATAAGTATTTTTATTGAATGGTTGTTATATAATCAAATTCATATAGATGATTATTATTTTTCTATTTCATATATTGCATATATTATCTCATTTTTAGTTATTATGTTTGTTATGCTATTAACTTTTCATACTGGTTTAAATAAGTTTAAAAAACAAAATATTATAGAAACACTGAAAGATGATATGTAGGTAGAAATTTCTACCTACTTTTCATTTTTCTTCTTAATTTTCATTTTAAGAGACTTTTATATAAAAATGACTCTGAGTATGTTTTTGAATAAATATTGAATATGAGCCATAAAAACTATTATTTTCAATGAATTTGTGCTATAATGTTAACAGTTTGAAAAAGATAGGTGACTATAAATATGAAAGAAATAAGAATTAATACTGAGTATATTACTTTAGGTAAATTTTTGAAGTATGTAAATGCTGTTGACTCTGGAGCAATTGCCAAAATTGTCATTTCTGAAGGTGAAGTTTTCGTCAATCAAGAAATTGAAACCAGAAGAGGAAGAAAACTAAGAGATAATGATACTGTTTCTTATGACGGTGTAGATTATTTGATTCGTATAGACAATGAAAATTAATCATATTGAATTAAAGAATTTTAGAAACTATAAAGATTGCTCTGTTGATTTTGATCCTTTTATTAATATTTTTATTGGAAAAAATGCACAAGGAAAAACGAATTTATTAGAAGCTATTTATATTTTATCTTTATCTAAAAGTTTTAAGACAAAAGTTATTGAAGAGTTCATTTATTTTAATGAGGATTTTGCTAAGATTCATGGTCGTGTTAATTCTCATGAAAAAGATATTGATTTAGAAGTGGTCTTATCAAAATATGGTAAAAAAGCGATTATTAATCATAAAGAGATTAAAAAAACAAGTGATTATGTTGGATATTTAAATGTTGTTTTGTTTATTCCAGAAGATCTTATGTTGATAAAAGGAAGTCCTCGTTTAAGAAGAAAATTAATGGATATGGAGATTTCAAAGATATCTCCTATTTATATGTATAATCTTAATAAATACAATAAGCTTTTAAAAGAGAGAAATAAGTATTTAAAGATGTTGCATGAAAAGCATCGTAGATATGATGAATATCTTGATGTTTTATCTGAGCAGATGGCAAGACTTCAAGTTGATTTAATAAAGAAAAGAATTGAGTTTGTTGATTTATTAAATGATATTTCGTCTACAATGTATGATTATATTTCTTTACATAAAGAAAAATTGAGAATTGAATATAAATGTATATATAAAGATTTGAGTTATGAGGGAATCTTAGAGAAATATCAAAAGAATTATCAAAGAGATATTTCTTATAGTCAGACTGTTGATGGATTACATAAAGATGATATGTTAATGTCTTTAGATGATAAAGATGCTGTGACTTATGCATCTCAAGGGCAACAAAGATCTATTGTATTAGCAATCAAGATTGGATTACTGGAATTGATAAAAAAAGAAATAGGAGAATATCCTATTCTCTTATTGGATGATGTTTTGAGTGAATTAGATGATGTCAGAAAAACAAAATTATTGAATCTTATTCAAGGTAAAGTACAAACATTTTTGACGTCTACATCAATTGATGGTGTTCATCACCAAGTTATTGATATGGCTAAAAAAATTATGATAGAAGATGGACAGGTGAAAGGAGAAAGCAATGGAAGAGAATAAAGTAGAACATAGTTATGATGAGTCTGATATTCAGGTCTTAGAAGGATTAGAGGCTGTTAGAAAAAGACCAGGTATGTATATTGGTACAACTTCAGCAAGAGGTTTACATCATCTTGTATGGGAAATTGTTGATAACTCTATTGATGAAGCTTTGGCTGGATTTTGTAATGAAATTAAGGTTATTTTAGAAAAAGGTGACATTGTTAAAGTTATTGATAATGGACGAGGAATGCCAACAGGTAAACATGCAAAAACTGGTAAAAGTACAGTTGAGACGATTTTAACTGTATTACATGCTGGTGGTAAATTTGGAGGCGGTGGTTATAAAGTCTCTGGTGGTTTACATGGTGTTGGTGCGAGTGTTGTTAATGCTTTAAGTGAGTGGTTAGAAGTTCATGTTCATAGAGAAGGACATATTTATTATCAACGTTTTGAAAAAGGTGGAGTTCCTGTTGGTGATTTAAAAATTATTGGTGATTGTGATGATACTGGAACAATTGTTTCATTTAAAGCTGATCCACTTATTTTTAATGAAACGACTATTTATGATTATGATACATTAAATCAAAGAATAAGAGAGTTAGCATTCTTAAATAAAGGATTAAAGTTAATTTTAGAAGATCATCGCAACGAACCATATAAGAAAAATGAATACCATTATGAAGGTGGTATTAAAGAATATGTTGCATACTTAAATAGAAATAAGACAGCTATCCATGAGGAAATTATCTATGTAGAAGATGAAATAGATGATATTAAAGTAGAAGTGGGTATGCAATATAATGATGGGTATCAACCAAATATTTATTCTTTCTGTAATAATATTAATACACATGAAGGAGGAACTCATGAAGAAGGGTTCCGTCTGGCTTTAACAAGAGTAATTAATAATTATGCTAAAAATAACAATTTTTTAAAGAAAGATGATGAATCTTTAAATGGTGATGATTGTCGTGAAGGGTTAACTGCCATTATTTCAGTTAAGCATCCTGATCCGCAATATGAAGGACAAACAAAAACAAAGTTAGGAAATTCTGAAGTCCGTAAAATTGCTAGTAATATTATTTCTGAAGCTTTAGATAAATTCTTATTAGAGAATCCAGATACAGCATCAATTATTATGAATAAAGCAATTGTTGCGAGTCATGCGAGAATGGCTGCGAAACGTGCAAGAGAAATGACACGTCGTAAAACAGCTTTAGATAGTATTGCTTTACCTGGTAAATTGGCGGATTGTTCATCTAAAGATCCAAGTGAATGTGAAGTCTTTATCGTCGAAGGGGACAGTGCCGGTGGGAGTGCAAAGATGGGAAGAGATAGAAGAACTCAAGCTATCTTGCCACTTCGTGGTAAAATTTTAAATGTTGAAAAAGCAAGATTAGATAGAATTTTGGGAAATGCTGAAATTCGTTCTATGATTACTGCTTTTGGAACAGGAATTGGTGATGAATTTGATATTAGTAAATTAAGATATCATAAAATTGTTATTATGACCGATGCCGATGTCGATGGAGGACATATTAGAATCTTAATGTTGACATTCTTATATCGTTTCTTAAAACCATTAATTGAAGAAGGATTTGTGTATGCTGCTCAACCTCCATTATATTTATTAAAACATGGAAAAGAGGAACATTATCTCTATAGTGACTATGAACTTGAGAAATTAAAAGAAGATTTAGGTCCAAATGCTAAATATAATATTCAACGTTATAAAGGTCTTGGAGAAATGAATGCAGAACAATTATGGGAAACAACAATGGATCCTGAAAATAGACTTTTGTGGCAAATTGATTTAGATGATGCAATGCAGGCTGATGCAATGTTTGATACATTGATGGGAGAGAAAGTTGAACCTAGACGTGAATTTATACAAGAACATGCACAAGAAGCTGAGCTTGATTTATAGTAAAGGAGAGAAATAATGGAACAACGTGGAATTAAGAAAAGACTTCTGACAGAAGAAATGAAGAAATCTTTCATTAGTTATGCAATGTCAGTTATTGTACAAAGAGCATTGCCTGATGTGAGAGATGGACTCAAACCTGTTCAACGTAGAATTGTTCATGGGATGAATGAACTTGGATGTTATAGTGATAAACCATATAAGAAATCAGCCCGTATTGTTGGGGAAGTTATGGGGAAATACCATCCACATGGAGATTCTTCAATCTATGAAGCATTGGTACGTATGGCACAAGATTTCTCTTATCGTTATATGATTGTTGATGGTCATGGGAACTTTGGTTCAATTGATGGTGATGGTGCTGCTGCTGCCCGTTATACTGAAGCAAGAATGTCAAAGATTTCAATGGAATTGGTAAGAGATATCAATAAAGATACTGTCAATTTTATTCCTAACTATGATGGTGAAGAAACAGAACCAGAAGTTTTACCAGCCAGATTTCCAAATTTATTGGTAAATGGAACAACTGGAATTGCTGTTGGTATGGCTACGAATATACCTCCACATAATTTAGGAGAAGTTATAGATGCTATTTTAGCTGTTTCTCATAATCCAGATATTACAATTATGGAATTGATGGAAGATTATATTCAAGGTCCTGATTTTCCAACAGGAGCATATATATTAGGGAAATCTGCAATTAAAAAAGCTTATGAAACTGGTAATGGATTAATTATCATGAGAGCTAAAACGGATATTATTGATATTCATGGTGGAAAAAAAGCGATTATTGTTAATGAAATTCCATATATGGTAAATAAAGCAAGATTAATTGAAAAAATGGCTGAACATGTTAAAGAAAAGCGTATTGAAGGAATTACAGAGATTCGTGATGAATCTAACCGTGAAGGGATAAGAATTGTTATTGAATTGCGTAAAGATGTTCAACCTGAAGTGATTTTAAATCAATTATTTAAATTAACATCATTACAAACAACATTTGGTGTGAATACAATTGCTTTGGTTAATAATGAACCGCAAACATTGAATTTAAAACAAATGATTACTTATTATTTAGATCATCAAGAAGAAGTCATTAAAAGAAGAACTGCTTATGATTTAAAGAAAGCAGAAGATAGAGCACATATCTTAGAAGGTTTAAAGAGAGCTTTAGATCAAATAGATGCTATTATTGATTTAATTCGTACATCAAGAACAACTGAAATTATTCAACAAAGATTGATGAGTGAGTTTGATATGTCTGAAAGACAAGCCAAAGCTATTCGTGAAATGCAATTACAAAGATTAGCTGGTTTGGAAAGAGAAAAGATTGAAAATGAATTAAATGATTTATTAACTTTAATTGCTGATTTAAAAGATATTCTTGAAAATAGAGAAAGAATTTTAGCAATCATTGAAGCAGAATTATTGCAATTAAAAGATAAATTTGCTGATAAGAGAAGAACTGAAATTATTCAGGGAACATTTGATTTAGAAGATGAAGATTTAATACCAGTTGAAGATATTATTATTTCATTAACAACAAATGGATATGTTAAACGTATGCCAGTTGATACTTATAAAACACAAAACAGAGGTGGTAGAGGTATTAAAGGTATGGCTACGAATGAAGATGATATTGTTGATTCATTAATTAATATGAGTACTCATGATGATCTCTTATTCTTTACAAACTTTGGTAAAGTTTATCGTATTAAAGGATACAATGTTCCAGAGTTTGGTAGAACGGCTAAAGGGTTACCAGTTGTAAACTTATTGAATCTTGATAAAGATGAATATGTTAAATCCATGATATCTATTCGTAAAGAAGATATTTTAGAAAAGAAAGCTGAATATTTATTCTTTGTGACATTGAATGGACTTGTTAAGAAAACCCATATTGATGAATTTGAAAATATTAGACAATCTGGTAAGATTGCTATTGGTCTTAAAGAAGATGATCAATTGGTTTCTGTTAAATTAACAACAGGGAATGCTCAAATTTTAGTTGCAGCCTCTAATGGTAAACTTATTAGATTTAAAGAGAGCGATGTCCGTAAAATGGGAAGAACTGCTTCTGGAGTAAGAGGTATTAATGTTGATGGTGGACATGTTATTGGTATGACAACTGATCAGGAAGGTCAGTTTATTATGGCAATTAGTGAGAATGGTTATGGTAAAATGTCGCCATTAGATGATTATCGTGAATCACATCGTGGTGGTAAAGGTGTTAAGACAATCAACACAACTGCTAAGACCGGTCAACTTGTTGCATTAAGAGCTGTTAATGGTGATGAGGATTTATTAATTATTACAAGTGAAGGTATTGTTATTAGACTTCCAATGGATCAAGTCAAGACAGCTGGTAGAAATACCCAAGGTGTTCGTTTGATCAAGGTTGCTGAAGGTTCTACAGTTTCTAGTGTAGAAGTTGTGGAAAAGGCTGAAGAGGATAATGAAGAACCTTCTGATGAAATTAAGGAATAGTATATTTGAAAACTACAGATTCAATATGAGTCTGTAGTTTTTTATGTTTGAATTTAATATTATTATAAAGATAATTGATTATTCATTTCAATGTAAATTTTAGTAATTATATATTCCATGTTTTATTAATGACTCTAATTGATTTCCATCTGAATCATATGCGGATGCAGAAAGCACAGTATCACATGTGTAAATATCTAATATATACTTTTGATTAGATATTATTTTATTAATTTCATTAATGTTTGAATCATAAAGTTTATAATGGTCTATATAATTATTTTGATTATATCCACCTACAATAACCAGATTTTGATTATCAATACGTATATTATAATAATATAACATAGTTTGATTTGAAGATATTGGATCAAAGAATGCAAATGTATGATATCTAGAAGAATTATCTTTTTTAAAGACCTGTAAATAAAGTTGATTTCTATATTCATACAAATACAACTTTATTATTTCTTCTTTATAATGATTTTCTTTTTTATATATATTTAATTTTTATCTATTATATTGTTTGTTAATGCAATTTCTTCAATAACTTGATTATTATTTCTTAGAAAAGAAGAATCAATTGATCTTAAAAATAAACCATATCCGATACTAAGTATTGATAAAGTTATTGAAATAAAAACAATTATATATTTTTTATTCATAGAATACCTCCTACATATATACTATTATTCTAGCATATAAGAAAACATAAATTGACAAATTTAGCGATATTTCATACAATAAGTCTAAAGTGGGTGGAATTATGGCAAAAGAAAAAAAGATTCAAATTAATCAGACCTTTAAAAATATAATTATACTTGTGATTGTTGCAGCTATTTTCTTTTTGGTAGGGAAGATATGGCCTAGTGGTGAAAAACCAACAGTAATGACAAGTGATTTGTTATCACAGCAGATTAATGAAATTAGTGAATTAGCAACTGTTGAATATAATTATACAAATATGGGTAAATTTGAAAATCAGGCAACATTTTATGGATGGACTGTTCCATTTACAACAAAGAGTTTTATTATTTCATATGATGGTAAGATTAAAGCTGGTATTGATATGAGTATTGTGGAAGTTAAATTAAGTGGTAAGAAGATAACAGTGACAGTTCCAAAAGCAAAAATTCTTTCTCATGAAATAGATGAAAAGAGTATTGAAGTTTTTGATGAAACAAAGAATATTTTTAATCAGATTAGCATAACAGATTATCATCAATTTGCGATTGATCAAAAAGAGAAAATGGAAACAAATGTCAAAGAGAAAGGCTTAATTGAGGAAGCACAAAAAAAGGCAGAAACGACAATAAAAACATTCATCACATCATCAAATAGATTATCAGATGATTATGAAATAATATTTAAAGTTAGTGAGTAGGAGAAATCCTACTTTTTCTATTGAAAAATGGCTAGAATATAGTATAATGTTAGCAATTTGGGTATTTTTTAGGAGGTTATTTATGAAGTCAGCAAATAAAGGAAAAAAACTTGCAATGAAAATGATTATTGCGTTGGTTTGTGGTTTAATTGTAGGATTCGCTTGTATTTTATTAAGAGAGAATCTAATAGCCAATGGACAATCAGAGACTTGGACTACAATTAATAATATCTTTTTTCAAGATATTACTGTTGAAGGAGCTACAAGTGCTATAGGTATATTTTATATTATTGGTCAGCTGTTTGTGAATTCTTTACAATTAATTATTGTTCCTATGGTTTTTGTATCTATTGCATTAGCTATTTGTGTAATTACAGATACAAAAAAATTAGGAAGAATATCATCTAAAACAATTCTAACTTTTTTTATAACAACTATATGTGCATTGATTTTTGCTGGTATTATTGGAGCTTTGGTTTATCAAACTGGAGCATTTAATGCTGTGAATGCATCTGATATTGTTATTAAAGAAGGAACTGTTGGAACAAATCCATTAGCTATTATTTTATCCATTGTACCTAATAATTTTATATCTGCTCTGACAAATAATGGTGGTGTTTTGGCTATAGTGTTTCTTGCTGTATCAGTTGGTTTAGCAATGAATCAATTAAAAGATAAAACAAAAACAATTAAAAAGTTATTTATTGAATTAAGTGATATTATTTCTGTTTGTTTATCATTTATAATTAATAAATTTGCTCCATATGCAATATTTTGCTTATTAACAAGGACATTTGCAGCATATGGCATTGATTATTTAAAGCCAGCATTGGCATATGTTATTACAGTATTAATAGCTTTACTTGTCTATTTGATTATAGCATATCCAATTTATATTATGGTTATGGCTAAATTAAGTCCTAAACCGTTTATGAAGAAAATAGCGAAAGTTGCTTTATTTGGATTTTCAACATCATCAAGTGCTGCAACACTTCCTTTAAATAAACAAACAACTGTTGATGAAATGGGAGTGAGTGAACAAATTGCATCCTTTACATTGCCACTTGGGATGACAATTAATATGGATGGAACTGCTATTATGCAAGTTATCGCTGCTATTTTTGTAGCAGCTAGTTCAGGTTATGATGTTACATTTACATCTATGGCTATTATTGCTGTATTAGCATTAATTGCTTCAATTGGAACTCCTGCAGCACCTGGAGCTGGAGCAGTTATCTTATTTACGATATTAACTGGAATGGGATATACAAACGATGCAGCTTTACTATCTTATTCATTGATTCTTGCTATTAATAGACCTATTGAAATGCTAGTGACATCTTTAAATGTAGTAGGCGATTCTTCGACATCTATTATTGTTGCTAAAAAAGAGAACATGTTAGATGAGGATTTATATCATAGATAGTCTATAAATGTAGATATAGGGTTTATACCTATATCTATTTTTTAATTTACTCTTATTTTAAGAGTAAATGTGATTGAACTTCTAAATGGTTGTGGTATAATCTATGTGTTAAATCGATGCGTTGGATAAGTAAATAATAGAGTTATTATAGAGAACTGATGGTTGGTGTAAATCAGGATAGTTTATTATTGAAATCTCCCAACAAGAGAAGTTAATCACTTCCGGATGAACCGTTATCTCATATAAAGATATCATATTGATATGAAGTAGGGTGGCACCACGAGATATTCGTCCCTTGAAGAGGTGTTTTTATTTTATAATAAGGAGAGAGATAAAATGATTGATATTGCAAAATTAAGAGAAAATCCTGAACTTGTCAAAGAAAATATGAAGAAAAAATTTCAACATGATCGTTTACATTTAGTAGATGAGGCTTTTGATTTAGATAAAGTTTATCGTGAAACTTTAACAAAAGCGAGTGAACTTCGTGCTATGCGTAATAAATTATCTAAAGAGATTGGTCAATTTATGCGTGAAGGAAAAAAAGATTTAGCTGAACAAAATAAGGAAAAAGTCAATGAAATGGCTAAATTATTAAAAGAGTTGGAAGAAAAAGAGATTGAATTAGGTCCAAAATTGAAAGAAATTATGATGAAAATTCCTAATTTTATTGATGATTCTGTTCCAGTTGGAAAAGACGATAGTGAAAATGTAGAGATTCAAAAATATGGAGAGCCTATTGTGCCAGCATATGAAATTCCATATCATGCTGATATTATTACTAAATTTAATGGATTAGATAAAGATGCAAGTGGTAGAACAAGTGGGAATGGCTTCTATTATTTAATGGGTGATATAGCAAGATTATCTTCTGCAATGATTTCTTATGCTCGAGATTTCATGATTGATAAAGGTTTTACTTATTGTATTCCACCATTTATGATAAGAAGTGATGTTGTTACTGGTGTCATGTCTTTTGAAGAAATGGATGCAATGATGTATAAAATTGAAGGTGAAGACTTATATTTAATTGGGACAAGTGAACATAGTATGATTGGTAAGTTTAAGGATCAAATTGTTAAGGAAGATGATTTACCAATTACAATGACTTCTTATTCTCCATGTTTTAGAAAGGAAGTTGGAGCTCATGGTATTGAAGAAAGAGGTATCTACAGAGTTCATCAATTTGAAAAACAAGAAATGGTTGTTTTATGTAAGCCAGAAGATGCAATGGAATGGTATGATAAGATGTGGTCATATACTGTTGAATTGTTTAGAAGCCTAGATATTCCTGTGAGAACACTAGAATGTTGTAGTGGTGATTTAGCTGATTTGAAAGAAAAGTCTTGTGATGTTGAAGCATGGTCTCCTCGACAACAAAAGTATTTTGAAGTAGGGTCTTGTTCAACTTTAGGTGATGCTCAGGCAAGACGTTTAGGTATTCGTACTAAAGGGCAGGAAGGAACTTATTATGTGGCAACTTTGAATAATACAGTTCTTGCAAGTACACGTGCATTAATTGCCTTTATTGAAAATAATTATAACGAAGATGGAACAATTGATATTCCTAAGGCTTTACGTCCATATATGGGTGGAAAAGATAAGATTTGTTAAAAGAGTGACATTTGTCATTCTTTTTCTTTAGAAATTCTTATAAATTTTTTCACAAGATATACACACGAGTCTGTTAATATTATAAATGCTTAAAGAGAAAGTAGGTGAATTGATGAAAAATATTTTAGAGTATTTAGAAGAATCATCAAATAAATATTTTACAAAATCAGTATTTACTGATCAAAATAGAGAATTAACATATGGAGAATGTATTCAATATTCTAAAAAAATCGGAACTCAATTATTAGAACTTCATAAAACAAGACAACCTATTGCAGTTCTTATGGATAAAACAGTAGAGAGTTTAACAGCTTTTTTTGGAGTTGTTTATAGTGGTAATTTCTATGTGGTTATTGATTCAATGATGCCATTAGATCGTATTGAAAAGATTTTTGAGACTTTACAGCCACTTGCTTTAGTATCAGATTATCAACATCAGGAAGTTGCACAAAAACTTCATGACAAAGTCTATTATTTTGAAGACCTCATCAATATTAATATTGATGAAGATGGGTTATCTCTTATTAGACAACAGATGATCGATACTGATCCTTTATACGCTTTGTTTACCTCTGGCTCAACTGGTGTTCCTAAAGGTGCTATTTTATCACATCGTAGTGTTATCAATTATGCGACTTGGTATAAAGAAACATTTGATATAACAGATCAAACTCAGTTTGGGAGTCAAACACCATTTTACTTCAGTATGTCTGTTTCTGATGTGTATAGCACAATTATGTCTGGAGCCACTTTGCATATTATACCAAAATCATTATTTTCATTTCCAATTAAACTGATTGAGTATATGAACATAAAAAAGGTAAACACCATTTATTGGGTACCTTCAGCACTATGTATAGTTGCAAATCTAAAAGTTTTAGATTATATGGCATTGGATTATGTAGATAAAGTTTTGTTTGCTGGAGAGGTCATGCCAACCAAGCAATTAAATTATTGGATTCACAAAATTCCAAATGCTTTGTATGCAAACTTATTTGGTCCTACAGAAACAACTGATATATGCACGTATTATATTATTGATAGGGAATTTAAAGATGATGAAATTTTACCAATTGGTAAGTCCTGTAATAATTGTGATATATTCTTACTTGATGAGAATAATCATGAAGTCTTGGATAATCGTGAAGGAGAATTATGTGTAAGAGGGTCATTCTTGGCAATGGGTTATTATAATAATGAAATGAAAACAAAAGAAGTTTTTGTACAAAATCCTTTAAATAAGGCTTATCCTGAAATCATTTATAAAACGGGTGATCTTGTTAAGTATAATGAAAGTGGTGAACTTATTTATATAACTCGTAAAGATTTTCAAATTAAACATATGGGTTATCGAATTGAGTTAGGAGAAATTGAGGCAGCTGTGAATTCTTTAGATAAAATTCAAAGCAGTGCAGTTATTTTTGATGAAATGAAAGATAAGATTGTTTTGATATATACTGGGAAAATTGATGATATTAGTATTATGGAAGGCATTTCGTTGAGAGTTCCAGACTACATGAAACCGAATGTTATTGTCAAAGTAAAAGTAATGCCATATAATCAGAACGGAAAAATTGATAGAAAATGGCTTAAGGGTCATTATGAAGAATTGGGAGGAAAATAAAGTGGAAGAATTATTAGATATTTTAAAGGGTTTGAAACCTGGAGTTGATTTTGAAAATGAGAAAAATTTAATTGAAGATAGGTTGTTAGATTCATTAGATGTTATGAATTTAACAGTTGAATTGAATGATGAGTTTGATATCGAAATCACACCTTTAGATATATTGCCTGAAAATTTTAAATCTATTGAAACAATTTATGCATTAATTACACGTTTACAAGACGAAGGATAGTATGGCTTATACAACTTATGTTTATTTAATACTCTTTTTAGGAAGCACTTTTCTTCTTTATACGGTGTTTCCTAAGAAGTATAAGTGGTTGGTTTTATTAAGTGCAAGTTATCTTTATTATATTGCTGCTAGTCGTTTATGGTTAATTGTTTTTCTTTTCATGACAACATTAACTGTTTATTTAAGTGCAATATGGCTAGATAAAATTAATGACTTATTTCAAAGTGTTAAGAAATTATTAGATAGAGATCAAAAGAAGTCATTTAAAGAGAAATTATTATGGCAAAAGAAAATGGTAATGATTTTAATGTTATTGATTAACATTGGAACATTAGCATTTTTAAAGTATTTTAATTTTTTTGGAGATGTACTCAATTTTGCTTTATTAGATCATATGAATATGCATATTCCAATGCTAAAATTATTTTTACCACTTGGAATATCTTTCTATACATTACAAGCAGTAAGTTATGTTATTGATGTTTATAGAGGTAAATATAAGGCTGATAGAAATTTTGGAAGAGTTGCTCTATTCTTAGCATTCTTTCCAACTATTGTAGAGGGGCCTATTGCACGATATGATCAAGTTGCTCAGCAATTGTTTGAAGGACATTCATTTCATTATGTAAATTTAACACAGGGTGCCCAACTCATTCTATGGGGAATGTTTAAAAAAATTGTCATTGCAGACAGAGCAAATATGTTAGTAAACCATGTTTTTAATGATTATACAAAATTTTCGGGATTAAGTGTGATTATAGCAGTTATTTTTTATACGATTCAATTGTATACAGAATTTTCAGGAGCAATGGATATTGTTAGAGGTAGTGCACAGATTTTTAGTGTCAATTTACCAGAGAACTTTAGACAGCCTTTCTTTGCCAAAAGTATTAATGAGTTTTGGCAAAGATGGCACATAACTTTAGGTGCTTGGTTAAGAGATTATGTATTTTATAGCGTTTCTTTGTCAAACCCTTTTAAAAAATTTAATCACTTTGTTAGAAAGCATTGTAATGAGTATTTTTCTAAGCTTTTGCCTGCCACTACGGCATTATTTTTTGTATGGATATGTAATGGATTGTGGCATGGAGCTAGTATAAAATATGTTATGTATGGTATGTATTATTATACGATTATGGTTATTGGAATGTTTATGGAGCCTGTTTTTATTAAGGTATCAGAGAAATTGCATATTTGTAAAGAAAGAAATTATTTTAGAGTTTTCCAGATTTTGAGAACTGTTTTTATTGTCAATATTGGGATGTTGATTTTTAGAGCTGATAATTTGTCTATTGCTTTTGATATGTTTATTTCTTGTTTTAGAAATATAAGTTTTCAAATTCATCCATTAACTCATCTTGGCTTAAGCAGTTTAGATATGTTAATTGTTATTCTTGGCATCATAGTTGTTTTTATAGTTGGAGTTATGAAGGAAAAAGGATTTCATATAAGGGAAAGTGTTGCAAAGTGGCATATTGTTCCAAGGTGGACTTTCTATATTGCTGGATTATTTATTGTTATTATTTTTGGTGCATATGGTAGAGGATATGACATTGCTAGTTTTATTTATGCACAGTTTTAGGAGGATATATGAATAAAAAAGAAAATGTTAAAAAAAATATTATTGATTTCTCTAAAATTGTTATCTTCTTATCTATCTGTGGAGTTTTATTATGGTGTATAACGCCTATCTTTGTACCAAAAAATAATACAAAAAAAAGTGGTATTAAATATGAAAATGCACGAGGGTTTTATGGTGAAAGACATAATAGCATAGATATTTTTGCATTAGGAAATAGTGATTTGTATAGTGCCATGAATCCTTTAGAATTATGGAATAGTCATGGTTACACGTCTTACGTTTGTGCTGAACCTTCACAAAATATATTTTCTGCATATTATTTACTAAAAGATATTTTTACCTGTCAAAAACCTAAACTTGTTATTTTAGAAGTTGATCAGCTTTTTACTCGCAATGAAGCAGATGATATTGATGATGCATTTAATAATATTCTTAAGAATAAGTTTCCATTATTTGAGTATCATAGTCGCTGGAAAAATTTAAAAACAGAAGATTTTACAAATAAGGTTTCTTATATTTCAAGAGTTGAGTCAAAGGGATATATCTATCATAATAAAGCAAGGCCAAATAAATTAGGATTCAAGTATATGAAAAATAAGAAGAATTCTACAATAACTATGACAACAAAAATGTATATGAAAAAAACAATAGAATTAGCCAAAAATCATGGAGCAGATGTTCTATTGGTTTGGTATCCTTCTGCAACGACAGGAACTATAGATCGTCATAAGGCAGTTCAAAAACTTGCTGATCAATATAATGTTCCTTTTATAGATTTTAATGTTAATCAATATGATACTGGGTTTAATTGGCTAACTGACACAAGGGATGGGGGCAATCATTTGAATTATAATGGTGCTAAAAAGATGACAAAGTATCTAGGTAAATATTTAATTGAGAATTATCATTTGATCGATCATCGTCAGGACAATGCCTATAATCAATGGAATTTAGATTACCAATCATTTATGAAAAAGAATAAATTATTATAGATATTGATTTGTTTATCAAATATGATATAATAAGTCTTGCCATTACAATAGGCGGCTTCGAACCATGTCAGGACCGGAAGGTAGCAGCATTAAGAATGTCCGTTTATGTGTAGTGGCTTTTTTAAAGGAGATTAATTTGTATGACTGATATTGAGTATATGAAATTAGCTTATCAAGAAGCAATAAAAGCAAAAGATATTGATGAAGTTCCTATAGGTGCTATTATTGTTAAGGATGATTGTGTTATCGCATCTGCTTATAATCAAAAAGAGTCAAAGCGAGATGTCACTGCTCATGCTGAGATGTTAGCTATTCAAAAGGCCTGTAAAATATTAGGAACATGGCATTTGGATGGCTGTACTCTTTATTCTACATTAGAACCTTGTATGATGTGTAGTGGAGCTATTATTCAAAGCCGTATTGCTAAAGTCGTGTATGGAGCAAGTGGTCAACGTTGGCACGGAATTTCTCAATATCTTCATAATCATACATTTAATCATTATCCTGATATTACATCTGGAATATTAGAAGAAGACTGTTGTCAATTGATTTCCGATTATTTTAAATCAAAGAGACATCGTTTTTAATCAAGATATCAAGAAGATATCTTTTTATTATCTTTTGATGATAAATAAAATATGCTATAATTGACAAAGGAGTTGATATTATGGCATATAAAACATTATATAGAGTTTATCGTCCACAAAGGTTTGACGAAGTTGCTGGACAAGAACATATTATTACAACATTGAGACATGCTGTTGAAGAAAATAAAATTGCTCATGCCTATTTGTTTTGTGGACCTCGAGGTACTGGAAAAACAACAATTGCAAAATTATTAGCAAAAGCAATCAACTGTACTGGTAATCCAAAACCATGTGATGAATGTGAGAATTGTAAAGAGATCGCTTCAGGTAATCATCCTGATGTTATAGAGATAGATGCAGCTAGTAATAATGGAGTTGATGAGGTGAGAAATTTGATTGATAAAGTCAAATATGCTCCTACTCAAGGTAAGTACAAGGTTTATATTATTGATGAGGTACATATGATGTCTACAGGTGCCTTTAATGCCTTATTAAAGACATTAGAGGAGCCACCAGCACATGTTGTTTTTATTCTTGCAACAACAGAACCTCATAAAATTTTGCCAACAATTATATCTCGTTGTCAAAGATTTGATTTTATGAAATTGAGTTTAACTGAAATCGTTAATCGTATGAAAAGCGTAGTTGAACAAGAAAACTATATTTGTGATGATGAAGCTTTAGAAATGATTGCAAAGCTTGCAGATGGTGGAATGAGAGATGCATTATCAATATTAGAGCAATGTTTGGCATATAATGATCAACATCTAACAGTACAAGATGTTAATCATATATATGGAATTGTATCATTAGAAAATAAAATTGATTTCATAAAGGTTCTTTTGTCTAAAGATATGAAGAAATCATTATTTATTTTGGATGAAATGAAAACAAATGGTATTGATATTAAGAGATTAACATTGGATTTAGTTGATATTTTAAAAGATATTATTATCTATAGAAATACAAGTGATAGTTCTATATTATTTGTTCTTTCACAATATTATTTAGATATGATAGTGCCTTATATATCATGTGATGAAGCATTTGCATTCATTGATGTTTTAATGGATGCAAGTGAAAAATATGCTAAAGTTATTAATCCAGCTATATATTTTGAGTTAGCCTTGTTAAAAATGTGTAATCAAGTTCAATCGAAAAATGGAGAACTCATTGATAAAGTAGATATTCCTCAAACAGAATCTATCCAATATGTGAACGAAACTCAAGAGGTTAATACAGAAGCAATGGGAGAAGTTATTGAAATGGATAAACCCATTTTACAATCTCAAAATAACAGTAATCAAGTTATCTATGAGGATATTGATGAACAAATAGGTGAACCATTAATTGAAGAGGAGCTAATCTTAGAAGAATCTCAAGATATTATTCAAGAGGATATTCCTACATTCGAGTTTGAGAAACAAGAGGATGTGGAACAAAGCATAGATAATGATATAAAAGTAGATCGTGCAGATATTATGAATATTCTTGTACAGGCACGAAGAGAAATACTGGAAAGTATTCAAGAGAGATGGCCAATTATTAAGCGCTATTTGGCTAACTTAAATACAGCTAAGAGTGCAGGTATGCTTTGTGATGGTACAGCTGTTGCTGCTTGCCCAGGTGGTTTTATTATTGCTTTTGAATTCCAACCAGCTGTTAATGCCGTTAATTATTATAAGAATTATAAACAGTTGAGTTCTTTTTTAACAGAAATACTTGGACAAGAATATCGGTTTGTAGCTATTCAGCAGGATGAATGGATTCAAATGCGTAGTCAGTTTATTGATTTAAAAAAGAGAGGACAACTCCCTGAACCACATAATTTAACTCTTAAACATATTGATTCTCATGATTTAGATCATGTTGATTTAAATGAGGCTCAAGAATTTGCAGTTAAATTATTTGGTGATATTGTAGAGTTTAAGGAGGATTAAAAATGAATTTTGCTAACTTAGTACAACAAGCCCAACAAATGCAAAAGAAAGTGGCTAAGGCAAAGAAAGAATTTGATGAGAAGGAATTTGATATTGCTTCTCAAAATGATATTATTACTGGTAAAATCAAAGGAAGTCTTGAAATAACAGAATTACATATTGATCAATCTATGATGTGTACTGAACATCAAGAAGATGTTCAAGATCTATTAATGATTACTTTGAATCAAATGATTAAAAAGATTAATGATGAAAGAGAAGATACAGTCAATAAAGTTACTAATGGCGTAGATGTATCTGCATTCTTATAATGGAATATCCTAATAGTTTTGAAGAGTTAGTTGAATGTTTTAAGATGTTACCTGGAATAGGAACAAAAGGTGCTGAGAGAATGGTCTATCATATTCTGGCAATGGATGACGATCAGGTACAAAGGTTCTCACAAGCATTAATTGATTTTAAAAGTAATATTCAATATTGTCAAAGATGTGGTCATATTTGTGAAGGTGAACTTTGTGAAATATGTCTAGACCAACAGCGAGATCAAACGACAATCTGTGTTGTGGAATCACCTAAGGATGTATTTGCAATGGAAAAACTAAAAGAATATCGAGGATTGTATCATGTTTTACATGGAACAATGTCGATAATGGATGGAAAAACAATAGATGACTTAAATATTCAGACTTTATTCGATAGATTAGATGAAAATATCAAAGAAGTCATAATTGCTACAAATCCGACAAGAGAAGGGGAGACAACAGCGTTATTCTTGGCTAAGTTATTAGCTAAACAAAACATACCAGCTTCAAGAATTGCAAATGGACTCCCAATCGGGGGGAATTTGGATTATGCTGACGAATTAACTCTATTGAAATCTCTAGAAGGAAGAAAGAAACTATAAATCATCTCATATAATTAATGAGGTGATTTTTTTATGAGAAAAATAACAACAATCTTTTTTAGATTGCTTTTTGCAACAATTACTATATTTATTATTAATGCATTTGAACCATTGACACATATTAATTTATCATTAAATATATTTAATATATTGATGATTTCAATATTTGATGTTTTTGGTGTTGCTTTATGTATTGTATTAAAATTTATACTCTAGACGATTAAAGAAATAATGCTTTATATCTTCTCTATTTTTTTATATAATAGAGAAAGAAACGAGGTGTTATTAGTGTCTGGGAAATTTATAACTTTTGAGGGTGGCGAAGGTAGTGGAAAAACGACTATTGCTGCAATGGTTAAAGAAGTTCTAGATAAAGAAGGTTATCGAGTTACTTTAACAAGAGAGCCAGGTGGAGTCGAAATAGCAGAAAAAATTCGTGATATTATTCACGATGTAAAATATACAAATATGGATAGAAAAACAGAAGCTTTATTATATGCTGCAAGTCGACGCCAACATTTAGTAGAAAAAGTCATTCCTGCATTGGAGAAAGGTGAAATTGTTATTTGTGATAGGTTTGTTGATAGTTCGATGGTATATCAAGGATTAGCACGAGGAATTGGTATTGATGAAGTTTATAATATGAATTTATTTGCTACTGAAAATATTTTACCTAATCGTACTGTATTTTTTGATATTAAACCTGAAGCTGGATTACAACGAGTTTATGCAAATAAGGAACGTGAAGTTAATAGATTAGACTTAGAAAATATTGATTTTCATGAAAGAGTGTATGAAGGATATTTAACTATTTGTAATAGATTTCCTGAGCGTATAGTGAAAGTTGATGCTAGCCAAGATATTGAAGACGTTCTATTTCAAGTCCTTGAAAAGATAAGAGAAATTTTATGAATTTAAAAGATAATTTAAAGAAAGAACAACCTATACTTTATCAGATATTAACAAAGAGTTTTCAAAATGGTAAAATACCCCATGCTTTCTTATTAGTTGGAAAGAATGCTAGTCTTCCTGCTCACTATATTGCTAAGAGTTTGATTTGTGAAGATGATTTACTTGCATGTGATAACTGCAATGATTGTAGACGTATTGGTCAACATAATTATGCTGATCTAATATATCTTACAGGGAGAGATGAATCAATAAAAAAAGGTGATGTTGAAAATATTCAAGAGCAGTTTTCTAAATCATCTATTGAGGGTAAAGCAAAGATATATATGTTGGAGAATATTGAAAATTCTACTGTAGAAGCAATGAATAGCCTATTAAAAATATTGGAAGAACCAATTCCCGGTATTTATGCGATTTTTACTTGCCAAAATATTAATCGTGTATTACCTACTATTCAGTCTCGATGCCAAGTTATACAATTATTACCTAATTCTAAATCTTTGCTAAAAGCAGAACTGATAAAAGCTGATATACCGACTGATGATATTAATGTTTTAACTGAATTGTTTGAAACATTTGAAGAATGTAAACCATATATTGAATCTGAGGTATTTGATAAGTTAAAACTTGAAGTTTATCATTTTATTGAGGATATGTATTTTCATAGGGATAATTTATTAATTAATGTTGAGACTCATTTGTTAAAAGATTTTAAGGATAAAGCATCAATTCAACTTTTCTTAAATATGCTAGTTTTAGGGTTAAGGGATTTGTTTCACGTGAAACAATCTATGGAACTTACCTATTCCTCATATAAGAGTTTATTTGAAAAGATTGAAGATAGTCCAGAAAATATTATTGAGAAAATAGATTTAGTTTTAAATACAGAATATTTATTAAGCACGAATGCAAATGTCCTTTTATTAATGGATAGTATGATGTGTAATATATAGAAAGGAATTAATATGGAAGAAAAATTAGCGCTTGTACGTTTTAATAATGTTGGTAAATCGTATTTTTTTTCAACTGATTTAGATGTACATAAGGGTGATAAAGTTGTTGTTGAAACAATTAGAGGATTAGAGTTAGGTGAATTAATATCTGAACTTAAAGATATTTCTGAGTTTAATTTAGATACTGAGTTAAAAAGAGTAAAAAGAAGAGCAAATCGTGCTGATCTTGATTTGTTTGAGTTTAATAAAACAAAAGCAATGAAATCATTAGAAATTTGTAAAACAATTGTAAATGAATATAAGTTAGATATGCATTTAGTCAATTGTGAATATACTTTAGATGCATCAAAAGTTATATTTATGTATACTTCTGAGAGTCGTGTGGATTTTAGAGAACTTTTAAAGGAGTTAGCAAGTGTCTTTAAATGTAGAATTGAATTAAGACAGATAGGACCAAGGGATAAATCAAAAATTGTTGGTGGAATTGGTTCATGTGGTTTACCATTGTGTTGTTCTTCATTTTTAGGAGAATTTGATGGTGTAACAATTAATATGGCTAAAAATCAAATGTTAGCAATAAATATTGATAAGATATCTGGGGCTTGTGGCAGATTGTTATGCTGTTTAAAATATGAAGATGAAGCATATACAATCGAGAAAAGACGTTTTCCAAAATTAGGATCTCGAGTAAGGTTTGAAGATAAGATAGTTAAAGTTATTGGCTTAAATGTTATTAGTGATTTAGTTAAAATTGATTATGATGGAAATATTTCATTTGTTTCATTAAACGATATCAAAATTTTACCACCAAAGGATCATAAAAATGAGCAACGAGGTCGTTAATTATTTACTAGCATATAATGATATGAAAATTATCCAAAGAAAAGATATGTTTAATTTTTCTTTGGATACTGTTTTATTAGCATCATTCTGTACTCTTAATAAAGATTTACATAAAATTATTGATTTTGGAACAAATAACGCTGCAATTCCACTATTATTATCAAGAAGAACAGATAAAGAAATTATTGGTATTGAAATTCAAAAAGATGCTGTAGAACTTGCAATTAAGAATGTAAAACTGAATCACTTGGAAAATCAAATTACTATAATCCATAATGATATTAAAGACTATGTACAGACAAGTGAGAAATTTAAACTTGTTGTATGTAATCCTCCTTTTTTTAAAGTAGGAGAGAGAAGTCATATCAATGAGAATGAATATCTTCAAATAGCAAGACATGAAATAAAAATCAATTTAGATGAGATTATTCAGTCTGCTGCTAGAATACTTGATAATAAAGGTCGGTTCGCAATGGTTCATAGGCCAGATCGAATGATTGAAATTATAAATATTATGCAAAAATATGATATTGAGCCTAAACGTATACGATTTGTATATCCTAAATTTGGTAAAGAGTCACATATATTTTTAATTGAAGGAATGTACAAAGGAAATAAAGGAGTTAAGATCGAATCTCCATTATATGCTCATGAGGAAGATGGAAGTTATACAAAGGAAGTCAGAAGAATGTTTGGAGAAAAAGATGATGATTAGACAGAAGAGTTTTGAAAACAAAAAACCTACTTTATTTTTAGTAGCAACTCCTATTGGTAATTTAAGTGAAATGACATATAGAGCAGTTGAAACTTTAAAGAGTGTACAGTTTATAGCTGCGGAAGATACAAGGAATACAATTAAACTTTTGAACCATTTTAACATTACAACAAAGCTAATTTCTCATCATGAACATAATATAGTTACATCTATCCCTAAAATCATTCAATTGTTACAAGATGGATATGATATTGCTTTAGTTAGTGATGCAGGATATCCAGCAATAAGTGATCCAGGCTATGAACTAGTGAAGGAAGTTATTTCAAATGGCTATAATGTTGTACCAATATCTGGAGCAAATGCCTGTCTTAATGCCTTAGTAGTATCTGGCATAACTCCTCAGCCATTTCTATTCTATGGTTTTTTAGATCATCAAGATAAAAAGAAGAAAAAGGAATTAGAAGATTTAAAGAATTATAAAGAAACTATAGTATTCTATGAAGCTCCACATCGTATCAAAAAAACCTTAAATCATATGCTTAATATTTTTGGTAATAGAAATATAGCATTATGTAGAGAAATAACAAAGAAATATGAAGAAATTAATAGAGGTTCTATAGAGGAAATTTTAACTGTTGTAGATGATATGAAGGGTGAAATGGTTATTGTTGTTGAGGGATGTCATGAATCTACTGAGGAAGTCGTTTTTGAACAGTCAATAGAAGAACATGTTAGTGAATATATAGCAAAAGGAATGTCTACAAAAGATGCTATAAAGGAAGTATCAAAACAAAGAAAAATATCAAAGAATATTGTGTATCAAGAATATCATAAAAAATGAGTATATTTATATATTCATTTTTCTTTTTGAATAAAGTATAATAAAAGTATAGTAAAGGAGAGGAAAAATATGATTTATACAGTAACTTTCAATCCATCTATTGATTATTTGGTTCATGTTGATCATTTTAAGATAGGTGAAGTTAATAGAACAAATTCAGAAAAGATATTACCAGGTGGTAAAGGTATTAATGTTTCAATTGTCTTAAATAATCTTGGAATTAAAAGTATACCTTTTGGTTTCATAGCTGGTTTCACTGGTCAAGAGATAAAAAGACGAATTGAAGATGATTTTGGTATACAGACACATTTCATTAAAATAGAAAATGGTTACTCGCGAATTAATTTTAAAATGAAGAGTGATGAAGAAAGCGAAGTCAATGGGAATGGTCCAGAGATCAATAAATATCATTTAAATGAATTTTACCAAAAACTAGATTGTTTAGAAGTGGGAGATATTCTTGTTTTATCTGGAAGTATTCCTAAATGCCTTTCCAATGATATTTATTATAGAATTATGGATTATCTAAAAGATAAGGAGGTTAAAGTTGTTGTAGATGCAACTGGAGACTTATTATTAAAAGTACTAGAACTTAACCCTTTTTTAATTAAACCAAATAAGCATGAATTAGAAGAAATGTTTCACGTGAAACTTTTTGATAAAAAAGATATCATAATATATGGTAAGAAATTACAAGATATGGGAGCAAAAAATATCCTTATATCTATGGCTGGTGAAGGCGCTATATATATTTGTGAAAATGGAAAAGTATATATGAGTGATGCTCCTGAAGGCATTGTTAAGAATTCAGTAGGTGCTGGAGACTCAATGGTAGCTGGGTTTATAGCAGGCTATATGAAAACAGAGAGTTATGTTCATGCATTTAGAATGGGAGTGGCAACAGGAAGTGCGAGTGCATTCTCAGAAGAATTAGCAAGGGAGAGTGAAGTTCTCAATTTATTGAATGAAGTCCATGAGGTAGAATATGAATATTAAAGATCTATTGAAAGAAGATAGTATCATATTAAATGAACATAGTTCCAATAAGGAAGAAGTTATTGATACATTAATTGATAAGCATTTCGAATGTCATCATATTACAGATAAAGAAAAATTCAAACAAGCGATTATGGCTAGAGAGAAATTATCAAGTACAGGTATAGGCCACATGATTGCTATACCACATGCACAAAATGAGACGGTAAAGTATCCATCATTAGTAGCAATGGTAGATAAGGATGGTGTTGATTTTGATTCTTTAGATAAAACTCCTGTTAAACTAATTTTTATGATAGCAGTGCCAAAGGAGGGAGGTACGAATCACTTAGAGATACTTGCAGAATTAAGTCAAATACTCATGGATGATAAAATTATTAAAAATCTAATTAACGCTCAAACACCTAAACATTTTATTAATATTTTAACTAGCAAATTAGACATAAAAAATAATAAACAAGAAAATGATAAATTTGATGTTGTTGCTGTAACAGCATGTCCAACAGGAATAGCACATACATATATGGCCGCTAAATCACTAGAAGAGACAGCATTAAAAATGGGTGTTAAAATAAAAGTTGAAACAAACGGTGCAAGTGGTGTTAAAAATAAATTAACTAAAAAAGATATTGAACATGCAAAAGCTGTTATAATTGCAGCTGACAAAAAAGTTGAAATGACAAGGTTTTCTAATAAAAATATAATTCAAGTACCTGTAGCTGAAGGAATACATGAACCACAAAATTTAATTGAACAAGCTATGAATTATAATGAAGAAGAACGACTCCAAAAGGATAAAAAGAAAGTAGAGAAAAGTTATAAAAAAATTAAAAATATCTATAATCATTTTATGAATGGAGTCTCTCGACTTATACCAATTCTAATGATATATGGTATTATTAGTCAAATAATGATTATGTTAGGCATTGATCAATCATATTACATATATAATGATGCAGAATTAGGATGGTTTATGAATTTAAATCTAGAAAATATCCCATGGCTAGCCATTATGTTTTCAGGATGCCTATTTTCTGCTTTTATAGCAGAAAGCATAAGTGAAGTACCAGGTTTCACGGTAGCATTATTCTCATCGTTTATTTATATGAATCACAATCTAGGAATAATTGGAATGATAGTTATAGGATTTGTATCTGGTTATCTTGTATTAGGATTAAAGAAATTATTTTCATATATTCCAGAGCTAATGGATAGTCTTGTTCCAAATTATTTGTTGCCATTATCAGGTTTTGCTATTATGACGATTATTTTAACTTTTCTACCTCAAAGAGCAATTGATTATCAATATCAGGATCAAATTTTAGTATTAAGTCCAATACTTCTGATAATTATAGGTTTTGTTCTAGGAGCAATGATGTCAATTGATATGGGTGCTCCAATAAATAAGATAGCATATAGTATAGGAATTATAGGTATTTTATTAAAAAGATTTGATTTCATGTCAGCGGTTATGGTTGCAGGAATGATTCCTCCAATTGTTATCTGGCTTTCTATTATGGTATATCCACAACTATTTAATGAAAAAGAAAAGTCAGGGAAATGGAGATGCTTGGTTAGAGGTTTATGCTTTGTAAGTGAAGAAGCTATTCCATATATGATTAATGATAAAAGAGGAATTCATTTCCCTTGTATTATTGCCTCTGGTATAGCTGGTGCACTATCTATGTTTTTTGGATGTAGCCAGATGTTTCCTCATGGTGGAATCGCTACTTTACCATTTATTACCAAGCCACATTTCTTTATGATTTCAATTTTTGCTTCTACTTTAATAGGTATGAGTTTTGTTTTATTATTCAAAAAGAATATAAATAATTCATAATAAGACATTTAAATAATTTATAGAAAAATTAATATACTAAAAATAAACTGATCTCCTTTTTTAAATTAAAAAAATTGCAATGTGCAATATACAATAATTAGAAATAAATGTATAAAGAGAAAAAAGTTTCATCATAATATATATGGTGATAAATAATGAAAGAAAGTAGAAAAGTCGTTCTAATTGGAACAGGAATGGTTGGTATGAGTATGGCCTATTCACTTATGAATACAGGAGGAATAGATGAACTTGTTCTTATTGATATTGATGAGGAAAAGGCAAAAGGTGAAGCCATGGATCTAAATCATGGAATTCCATATAGTACAAATAAAATGAAAATTAAATCTGGTAACTATCAAGAATGTAGAGATAGTGATATTGTAGTGATTTGTGCAGGTGCAAATCAAAAAGAAGGGCAAACAAGATTGGAATTAACAAAAATTAATACCAATATTGTAAAAGATATTGCTTTAAAAATTAAGAGCAGTGGGTTTAACGGTATAGTCATAGTAGCAAGTAATCCTGTTGATATACTAAGTTATGTTGTTTACAAAGTTATGGGTATAGATAAAAGTAAAGTTATTGGAACTGGAACGCTGTTAGATACAGCACGAATGGGATATTTACTGAGTGAATATATTGGTGTTTCAAGCGATGACATTGAAGCATATATTTTAGGTGAACATGGTGATTCGTCTTTTATTTCTTGGACAAATACTTATGTAGGATGTAAAACACTATTAGAATATGTTGATGAAAAGAATTTAGATATGAATGATTTAAATGAAATTTATGATGATGTTAGAAATGCTGCTTATGAAATTATTGAAAGAAAAAAGGCAACATATTATGGAATTGGTTTATCATTAAATAAATTGATTAATTCTATATTTAATGATACTAATAAGATTTTATGTGTGAGTGCATATTTGGATCATGAGTATAAACACAAAGATATTTATATAGGAGTGCCTTGTGTTATTAATAGAGAAGGCATTAAAGAAGTTATCCAACTTCCTCTTAATGGTGTTGATCAAGGTAAATTTGACGATAGTTATGAAATATTAAGAAAATTAAAAGTAGAGGTAAAAAAAGATTTGGGTTTATCTTAACCCAAATCTTTTCTAATACAAACGTCTATAATTATAAACATATTTTTCCCAATATCCAGCCAATTGTGAAGTTTTAACACATTGATTTGCATATTGTCCTCTTGTTCCAGAACCATTACCAGCAGCATGAACAAAACTTCCACCACCAATGTAAATACCAATATGAGCAACACCGCTACCATAACTAAAAGTAATGACATCACCTGGTTGTAATTGAGCTCTTGTCACTGCTTTACCACTTCTTGAATAACCAGCAGCAGTTGTACGTCCTATTTTGACGCCTGATTGGCGATGAGCCCATGCAACGAAACCTGAGCAATCGAAATATTTAGCATTAGGATTATCCAATCCCTGACCATCTCCAAAACCACCACCAGGAGCACCCCACCAATAACGTGCACCAAGTTTAGTTAAAGCCTTTTGGGCAATAGCATTTCCTTTCGCTGAAGAACCAGGAACATATGATCCTCCACCACCACTAGGGGCTTGTGACATCAATTGTTCAAGTGCAGCATCTATCTTTTGTTGAGCCGCAGATACTTTCTTCGCTTCTGCTTGGCTATCAGCAATATTTTTTTGTTGTGATGCTTTCAAATCAATTAATTTATCTTGTAGAGCTAATTGTGTGTTTTTTTGTGATTGTAATGCAGCTTTAGCATTAAGCAATGTTTCTTTTTGAGAATCAAGCGATTCTTTTTGTTTTGTTAAGTCTGCAACAAGTTCTTTTTCATAAGATGTAATATCATTAAGACTTGTGAGACGAGAGAAGAATGTTGTAAAATCTTCTGCTCCAAATAAGAAATCAAGCATCCAATTAGAATTATATGTTGTTTGCATAACATATAAGCGTTGTTTCATTTGTTCTTCTTTTTTAGTAATATCTTTTTTTACTTTCTCAATTGAAGAAAGAAGATAATTAATTTCACTTTCCTTAGATGAAATCTCTGAATTTAAAGTATTGATTTTAGAAGAAACCTGACTAATATCATTATTTGTATCACTGAGTTCCTTCTTTGTCTCCTTAATCTCATTTTTTAAATTACTATTTTTTTTACGAAGATATTCATTGAACTCTTCACAAGTTTTTTTATCTGATTTTTTAAGTGAAGATGAAGAACATAACTTTATGTACTTTGATTCATTACCAGCAAAATCATTAGCACCAACTTGATTAGATGAGACCGTCATTGTGAAAATAGAGCATATTACTAAAAAACTTAAAACTAATTTTTTCATTTGATCACCTCGCCTTCTCATTATAACATAAAATTTTGTAGAATGAACCACCAATATTTGTTAAAAGAAGAAATATATTGGGTTATTAGTATAAATAAAGATAGATTATACATAAGAATATGATTCTTTTTCATAAATTACAAATCATATCATATATATAAGAAAGTATAAAAATTGAGGCAAATGTAAAGACAATATAAAAAAATGAACATATAGTATTTTGAAGGAGGTGAATCAATGGTTAGAGATGGTATTGACGTATCCCAATATCAAGGACAGATTGATTGGGAGCTTGTACAAAAACACATTGACTTTGCAATTTTAAGATGTGGTTATGGACAAGACATTCCAGGACAAGATGATCCTACTTTTAAAAGAAATGCTGATGAATGTACAAGATTAGGTATTCCTTTTGGAGTCTACCTATATTCTTATGCAACAAATGAAAGAGAAGCACTTTCAGAAGCTAAACATGTTATGAGATTAATCCAAGATTATAAAATGGAATATCCAATTTATCTTGATTTAGAAGATCCAAGAGTTGGGAGATTAACAAATGAACAAATTGAAAGAAACTGTAGAGTATGGGCAGATGAATTAGCTAAGAATAACTATTTCCCAGGTTTCTATGCTTCATATTACTGGTGGACTTCTAAATTAACTGGTGCATTCTTTACTCGTTATACAAGATGGGTAGCACGTTATGCTGAAGAGTTAGGTGCTGAAGGTTTTGATATGTGGCAATATACAGATAATGGTTTTGTTGAAGGTATCAATGCTCCAGTTGATAGAAACTTTGCTTATAGGGATTTTCCAGCTGAAATCAGAGCAGGTGGTTTTAATAACTTTGAAGCAGAAGGACCACAACAGCCAGAACAACCTACAACAAATTATGAAGTAGGTGATCATGTGACATTCGATCATGTTTATATTTCTTCAGAAAGTAGCATACCTTTGATTCCATATATGAATCATGGAACAATTACAAGAATTGTTGCAGGAGCAAGAAATCCTTACCTAATAGGAAATGGGTTAGGTTGGGTTAATAATGAAAGTATTACAGGAACAATGCGTTATCTATCTAATCCGACATATAGAGGAGACTCTTTAGTAGATGCCTTAACACAAATAGGAGTAGATGCTTCTTTTGCATCACGTCGTGATTTAGCTAGAAAGAATGGTATTGAAAATTATACAGGAAGTGCAAAACAAAATTTAGAACTCTTACAATTGTTAAGAGAAGGTAGATTAAGACAATAAAGGAATTTCCTTTATTGTCTTTTTGTATGTACAATTGTTAATTTGTTAAAAAATAAATTTATATAATTTATTTTGGGATTAATAAAAAGAAAAAAATCATATTGTATTCATGTTTGTACAAGCGTATAATGATTGCGTATTAACGGAGGAGCAGTATGGTTTACGCAAAAACAAAAGATAAAGAAGAATGGAAAAAGCACGTAACTTCAATGTGTTGTGTTTTAATAGCTTCACTGATTATGTCAGTGAATATCAAATCATTTGTCAGAGCAGGAAATTTAATTCCAGGAGGATTTACAGGTCTTTCATTATTATTGCAGAGATCTGCCCTTGAATTTTTAGGAGTCAGTTTGCCTTATTCATTTATAAATATTGCTTTAAATGCAGTCCCAGCTTTTATTGGATTTAAAATGATTGGAAAGAAGTTTACAAGTTACTCAGTTATCATGATTATTTTAAATTCGTTTCTTGTTGATTTAATTCCAGTTGCACCAATTACATATGACCCATTGCTAGTATCTGTATTTGGAGGAATTCTTAATGGTATAGCGATTGTTATTGCATTATATGGAAAAGCATCTAGTGGGGGGACTGATTTTATTGCAGTTTATTTATCAAATAAATTAAAAAAACCATCTTGGAATTTTGTCTTTGGAATTAATGTTGTTATTTTAATGGCTGCTGGATTGTTGTTTGGATTCGAAGAAGCTATGTATTCTATTATTTTCCAATTTGTATCAACACAAATTATAGAAAGGTTTCATCAAAGAGACCAAAGAGTTACTCTGTTTATTGTTACAAGCAAAGCTCAACTCTTAGAACAAGAATTAATGAGTTATACTCATCATGGAGTTACACGTTTAGAGGGACAGGGATGTTATTTAAAAGAAAATAAAGCATTATTATATACTGTTGTTGGAGCAGATGAAGTCAAAGATGTTGTTCATCTTGTAAAAGCATTAGATTCAAAGGTATTTATTAATACAGTAAAATCAGAAGGAATAACAGGAAGATTTTATCAAGAGCCTTTAGAATAGATAAAAATATTATTTAAGTTCATATTAATAATTTCATGTAAAACAAAAAAAACAGATTAAATATCTGTTTGTAAGTTGTGGTTATATTCATAAAGAAAACTTTCAAGTATTTGAACATGTAATTGTTCATCTTTAATAATTCTATTTAAGACATCTTGAATAATAGGTTCATGAATGCATGAAGCCTGATGCTGATAAATTTGAATCGTATTTTGTTCTTGAATAATGGCATTTTCAAGCATTGTGTTAATCTGACGTGGATAGACATTATATCCAGGAGACCAATATTCTAAAAAATCATTTTGACAATCCCATAAACGAGGATCAACCCCAAGATGACAACACATTTTGGCAAAAATCTCTAAATGATGCATTTCAACAATACTAATCTTATGCATAGCTTGTGATAATTCAGGCCAAAGTTGTTCTAAAATAACATGGTTATAGAAGTATAAACTGACAGCATTCATTTCACATTGTAATCCACCAATATTAGAAAGAAGAATTTGTCCATAGGCAATATTCATGTCTAAATTGTCAATTGATGGATAGGGTTCATTGATATAATATTCCATATAAAAACCTCCATATTCTTATATATGAAGGTTTTTCTTATTTATTCAATGTTTTTTCAAACGCAATACGTGGTGCACCACTTTCAAGCATAATCTGGCCACATAATTCAAATCCATTTTTAGTGAGAAAACGTTGCATAGATTGATTATCATGGTGAGTATCAATACGAATACTATAAATATGATTTTGAAGACATTGTTCAATTGCAAAATCAAGAAGTTGTTTTGCAAGATTTTGTCCTTTATAATTTTCATCAACAACAATTCTATGTATGACAGCATAAGTCTGATTATTAGTTAACCATTGACCATCAATATCTTTATAACATGGATCGTCTTCAAAAGCAAAATACATAGTAGCCATAATATTATTTTGAAACAAAACATAGCTATGTCCCTTATCAATATCAGAATAGATATTTTCATCCTTTGGATAACCATCCTGCCATTGGTCAATACCATTGTTTTTAAAATAAAGTTGTGCTTGATGCACAAGCTTCATAATTGCTTGTACATCATTAACACTAGATTTTTTAATACTCATATTCTTCCTCCCTTAATCCATATATAATTAGATCATGATAGTTATTATTTTTATAGACATGTTTTTTTAAATAGCCTTCTTTTTGGAATCCATTTGCTTCTAAAACGTGACATGATGCAATATTTTCACTATAGATTTCTGCATATATTTTGGTAATTGTAAAATGACTAAAAAGATAATCACAAAACATTTTAACAACTCGCTTTGTAATTCCTAATCCCCAATATTGACTACCAATCCAATAACCAATTTCACAATTTTTTATAAAAACATCTTTATGAAATGTAGCACCTACACAACCAATACAAATTCCATCAACAACAATTCCAAAATCCAAAGCATTATGTTCTAAAGAATGAGTTATAAATCTCATTGCATGATCTAATGTATATGGAAAAGGAAAAGAATTCTTTAAATAGCGATTGACCAAAGGATCATTAGCATGAATTGCTAATTGGCAAGGGTCAATCTCATCTAATGATAAAAGTTCTATTTTCATATATCTCCTTAAGGAAGAGGCTTATCACTTGCAAGATACAGATCATACCATTCTTGCCTTGTCAATTTTATATTACAGGCAGCAACACTTTCTCTTAAATGTTTTATTGAAGTTGTTCCTAAAATAGGTTGCATACATGCAGGATGACGCAATAGCCATGCAATCGCAATAGCACTCTTTGTTACATGGTATTCATCAGCAAGCCTTTGCATGACATTATTTAATTTTAGATAATCAGGATTATCTAAAAATGTTCCTTCAGCCCATGAAGCTTGTACAACACTCCATGGCTGAATAGTTATATCCTTAAGACGACAATAATCTAAAACACCACCATCTTTATCTTGAGCCCAATTTTCTTTCATATTCATATTTAAACCAGCATCAATCATGACAGAATGGACAATGGACAATTGTAATTGATTGATAATAATAGGATGTTTCGTATACTTTTGTAAAAGTTCAATTTGGAATGGAGTATGATTAGAAACTCCAAAATATTTCACTTTCCCTGATTCATATAATTCATCAAATGCTTCAGCAACTTCCTTTGGATCACATAGAGCATCTGGTCTATGTAATAGTAGGATTTCTACATGATCAGTTTGTAATCTTTCTAATGAAGCATAGACGCTATTAATAATATGCTCTTTTGAAAAATCGTATCTTTTTCCTGGTATAATTGCACATTTTGTCTGTATAACCATTTGTTTTCTTAATTCAGGATTCCTACTTAAGACTTGTCCAAAAATTTCTTCAGATTTTCCACCACCATAAATATCAGCATGGTCAAAAAAATTAATTCCCTCATCTAAAGCAGTCTTCACTAATTCCTCAACTTCTTCAACACTCTTATTTGCAATTCTCATACAACCTAATGCTACTCTTGATACTTTCAGATCTGTATGAGGTAAATCAAAATATTCCATAATAATATCCTCCTATGTAGTTATTGTACTAAATTATGACTCTAATGTAAAAGAGGAAAAGAATGGTTTTTATAAATAATCAGGAAAATGATAGATAAAGACTGATATCTATATCTCAATTGTCTGACTTTACTTTTTAAGTTATAACTTATACAATAGAAGTATCATTATTGTATAATGGTTTATAGTAAAATATGAAAAATGAGTGAGGTGAAGAATATGGTTTATCATATTGTTAATATTGTTGTTTATATTATTTCTATTGCCCTGGCAATGATTGGTATGAGTTGCTTTAAATTTGAAGAATATATAAAAAGAACAAAGATTAGAGAATTTTACATATTTTATATTGTCACTTCAGTAGCCTTAGGATATTTATTTGCATCATTTGTTTTAACTTTTGGTTCTATGAGTTTTCAATTCTAAAATAAGGAGCAGAGCATATATTATATTATGAAAACAATATATGCTAAGCTTCTTTTTGTTTTTGTATTGATATTCATGATTGGGTGTTTACATTATCAGGATGCAATAACTTTCATAAAATCTAACTATCAAGCACAAAATAATCAAAAAGATTATATCGTTAAAGTGAAGACAAAATCAAAAACGTTAGAAATTCCATTAGAGGAATATCTGGTTGGTGTTGTTGCTGGAGAAATGCCTGTAAGTTTTGAAGAAGAGGCCTTGAAAGCACAAGTTGTTGCTAGCCGTACATTTGTATTATCTAGAAAAATGAATGTAGATAATACTACAAATTCTCAAGTCTTTTTAACTGATAGTCAAATGAAAAAGAATTGGGGAAATCAATATAAGGAGAATAAAGAAAAAGTTGAAAAAGCAGTCAAAGAAACAAGTTATGAAGTGATGACTTATCAAGGAAAATATATATCAGCAATGTTTTTTTCAAGCAGTAATGGGAAGACTGTTAATTGTGAAGATTATTTTAATGGTGAAGTTGCGTATTTAAAATCAGTAGATAGTCATTGGGATCTAACGATTGACCCTGGAAATATTAGATATAAGACGTTTACCAAAACACAATTGGCTAATGCATTTGGAGTTAAATCTCCTAATATTGAGGTGACTTCTCATACAGAAAGTGGATATGTTAAAAATGTAACAGTTAATGGAAAAACTTATACCGGTAGAGAAGTGAGAGAAAAACTTGGATTAGTATCATCCTGTTTCCAAATTGATTTAACGTCAAAAGGTTATAAATTTACAACCAAAGGAAGTGGACATGGTGTTGGAATGAGTCAGTATGGAGCACAAGCAATGGCTAAAGAAAATAAGTCATATAAAGAGATTCTTCATCATTATTATCAAAATGTTGAAATTAAACGTATAGACTCGTAACTTTTGTTCATACTTAGATTGAGGTGAAAGTATGAAGAAAAGATCATTTAAATACAAAAAAGCACTTGGGATTACATTAGCATTAGCCGTATTCTTAGGTGGTATTGGTGTTGTGCAAAGAATTTTAGATAATCACACAAGTGACTTTGAGGATGAATCAGTTGTTAAAGTTGAAGAAAATAAAGACAACAAAGATAAGAAAGAAGAAAAAACAATTGAAACACTCAAAGCACCTGTTAAAGATGGTGTAGGAATTGTTAGATATTTTTATAATAAAGATGATGATGCAGCAAAACAGGAACAGTCATTAATTTTATTTGAAGGTGTATATAGACCTAACCAAGGAATTGATTATTCTAATAAGAATGAAGCATTTGATATTCTTGCTGCTATAAGCGGAACTGTAACAAAGAAAACAAATGATCCTGTTCTCGGTTGGATTGTAACAATTACAAATGGTGATAAGATTTCAACAACATATGAATCTTTATCTAAAGTATCTGTTGAATTGAATCAAACTGTGAAACAAGGAGACGTTATTGGGACAAGTGGAGAGAATGTTTATGAAGCTGATTTAAAGAATCATTTACATTTCATTTTACAAAAAGAAGATCAGTTATTTAACCCAGAAAAATATCTTGGTCAGGCCTTAAATACGATTAAATAGCGATTTTCAATCGCTATTATTTTTTTCTTGTATTTACCACAAAAAATGTTACAATAGAAATGCTTATAGGAGGAATGTTTATGAAATTATCAAAAGAAATTGGTATTGACTTAGGAACAGCTAACATTCTTATTTATGTTAAAGGTGAAGGAATCGTTGTAAATGAACCTTCTGTTGTAACAATCAATACTGAAACAAATAGACCAATCGCTGTAGGTGAAGAAGCAAGAGATATGCTAGGAAAAACTCCAGGTAAATTTCAAGCTATTCGTCCTCTTAAAGATGGTGTTATCGCAGACTTTCAAATTACTGAAATTTTAATTACTCATTTTATTAATAAATTAAACTTAAAAGGAGTTTTCTCAAGACCAACAATCTTAATTTGTTGTCCTTCTAATATCACTTCTATTGAAAAAAGTGCTATCCAGGATGTTGCTTTAAGATGTGGAGCAAAAAGAGTTTACATTGAAGAAGAACCAAAGGTTGCTGCTATTGGAGCAGGATTAGATATTTCTAAACCATCAGGAAATATGGTTATTGATATTGGTGGGGGAACAACAGATGTCGCTGTTCTATCATTAGGTGATATTGTCACAAGCACTTCTTTAAAAGTTGCTGGTGATAAGATGGATGCAGAATTAATCAAATATGTTAAAGATAAATATAAGTTATTAATTGGTGATCGTACTGCTGAAGAAATTAAAGTGAATATCGGAACAGCATATGGTGCATCTGCTGAAGATATATTAGATGTAAGAGGTAGAGATTTAGTAACAGGATTACCTCACACAATTCAATTAAATGCTAAAGAAACTCAAGAAGCTTTAGAAGAATGCTGTTCAACTATTTTAAGAGCAACAAAACAAGTTCTTGAACAAACACCACCTGAATTATCAGCTGATATCGTTAACAAAGGTATCTTCTTAACTGGTGGAGGAGCTTTACTTCATAATTTAGATAAATATTTAGAAGAAGGATTAGGAGTTCCTGTATTCGTAGCTGACAATGCACTTGATTGTGTTGCGGAAGGTTGCGGAATTATGTTAGAAAATACACAATACTTAAAATAATGCTTAAGAGCATTATTTTTTTCTTATCCTGCAAATTTAAGAATAATTTTTCAATTTCTGATAAAATGGTGCACGAGGTGAAAAAAATGGGTAAAAGAAAATTTTTCTTCTTTGATATAGATGGAACATTAGCAGTTGGGACACCAGGTGATCAGTATGTTCCTGAATCAACAAAATTAGCATTAAGGAAATTAGAAGAACAAGGACATTTTTTAGCAATAGCAACAGGCAGAAGTTATGCGATGGCAAAGAATCATATGGAAGAATTAGGTTTTAAAAATATGGTTAGTGATGGTGGAAATGGAATTACAATAGATAGCAAGTTATTAGAAATTAAACCACTTGATTATGACAAATGTTTACGATTAATTGATGAGTGTAAGGAAAAGGGATTTATTTGGGCTATTTCTCCAGATAATGCAACAAGAAGACTTGCTCCAGATGAGCGTTTTTATGATTTTACACATGATATATATATGGACACGGTTGTTAAAGAGGGATTAGATCCTAGAGATTATGATGAAATATATAAGGTTTATATTGCTTGTTATAGTCCTGAAGAAGATCAATTAGAATCTTTAAAAGAATTACCATGGTGTCGATTTCATAAAGAATTCTTATTTGTGGAACCTGGAGATAAATCTATTGGTATAAAAGCGATTGTTGATCATTTTGGTGGTGACTATAAAGATGTGGTTGTTTTTGGTGATGAGAAAAATGATTTGAGCATGTTTACTGGAGAATGGACATCAATTGCGATGGGAAATGCTATTGATGAGTTGAAGGCCAAAGCAACTTATGTTACAGATGATGCTGATAAAGATGGAATATATAAAGCATGTCAATATTATGGGTGGATAGATTAATATGGAAAAGAAGATTATATTTTTTGATGTAGATGGAACTTTATACACAAATGAATTAGGTGGGATTACAGATAATGTTAAAAAAGCTATTGCTGCTACAAGGGCATTAGGACATTTGTGCTTTGTTGCGAGTGGTAGACCATATGGATATATTGCAGATAATGTGAAAGACATTGGATTTGATGGATATGTTCTTGCTAATGGGGCAAATATTAAATATCAGAATCATGATTTAGAAAAAAGATTTCTTAACTATAAAGATGTCAAAGAATTATGTCAAAAGCTTAAAGAAAAGAATATTGAATATGTCTTACAAACATCAACAGTTTGCTGTCTAGATAGAAATTCTCAATGTTTATTAGATTTTTATAAAAAATGTAATATAGATTTTGAGAACTTTTGTTTTGATTATGATGAAGAGGAAATTATGCATAAAACTGTTAAAATAGAAGTTTGGGTAAAAGATCAAGAAGAATTAGATTTTGCTATATCTTGTTATGGGGCATTTCAATATGAATTGCATCCTGATAATCATAGTATGGAAATTTATGCAAAAAATGTATCGAAGGCAACTGGGATTTTAGATGTTTTAAGATTATTAAACATTGATATCAAAGATAGTTACTGTTTTGGAGATGGACCAAATGATGTAGAAATGTTTGAAACAGTAGGACACGCAATTGCAATGGGAAATGCTATTGATATTATAAAAGAAAGAGCAGAAAGCATTTGTTTAACTGTTCACGAAGATGGTGTTGCTCATAAATTAAAAGAGTTATTTGATTTATAACTATGAAATATATAAACAAAAAAAGGGTTATAATGAGTTAATCATTATAATCCTTTTAAATAAGTTTTGCTATTTGAGAAGTTAACAAGTCAACATAAACAAAAAAAACAATTTGATTTTCTAAATATTGATCAAAGTTTTGATTAGATGATGAAGGTAACCAAATATAATAATCACTTATTTTCTTGACAAAAAGTTTATCATGCATAGTGATAAAAGCAAGTTGGAATTGGTTTTTTTCTTTTTTTTCTTTAATATTATTAAATGTAGATAATCCATTTCCTCTATTTGTAAAAACAACGACAAGATCATTCTTATTAGCAATTTGATCAATATCATGAAACTCATCTGTTGCTAAAAAAATAACCTTTTTATGTATTTTAAATAAATTATATTGTAGCATCTTCGCAGGTAAAGAACTTTTGTGGGAGCCAGTGACAATAATTGTATCTGCATGAATAATACTTTTAGCAAATCGTTCCATCATTTCATTATCAATATTTTCATTTAAAATATTTAATAAACGACAATAAGAATCAATAGTAGAAAGATTATTGTTTTGTTCTTGTCTACCTTGTTTTTCTGATCTAAAAACATCAAATTTAAATTCATTAAAACCATCATAACCAATTTTTTGACAAAAACGTGTTATTGTAGACTGTGAAACCTGATAATCTTTAGCTAGAGAAGTTATTGATCCACGTAAAATAAGATCAGGATTTTTTTGTAATATATTATAGACAATCATCTCTTTTTTTGTGAATGTATCTTTTTTTAGTTCAATCTTTTCAAAAGGGTTCATAATATCACTCCATTCCCTTATATTATAAACATAAACCTCATTCAATGAAAGAACAATTTGAATGAGGTTTACGAATTAAGCATTAATTAACTGATTTGTTTCATTGATAATACTTTGAATAAAAGTATCAGCATTTCCCTTGTTTAATCTAGAAATATATGTTTCAAAATATTTCCCATAGTCTTCTTCACAAACAAAATAATTAGAATAGTTTTCACAATAACCAATTAAGATAACAAGATAATCAGAAAAAGCATCCTGAATTCTTTTTCCTAAAATCGCTGTAATATCACCAGGTAAAGATATAAAAATAACTTTACCCATAATAACAATATTAGATTTTAAAGATAATGTCATAGGACTCATTTTAACCTTTAGCAATAGACTCTTTAATAATGTTTCAGCCATAAATGCATCTTGAGAATCGGGGTGCTCCTGAATTGTTTTTTGAAGTTCTGATATTTTCATTTGAGTAAATTCATGAGTCCTCCCATCAAAAGTATATTCCTGAACAATATGTGAAGATTGAATTTGAGTCATAGGATAATAAATTTCATTAAGATTATTGAATTGATCTATTATTTCATGAGAAACCCGTGTTAGTTCTGCTTCACCAGAAAGTTGACGGTAAAAACGAGTTGATACATCTCCACAACAGCCATTAATAATCATACATTCATGCTGATACTTTTCTTGATAGAGTAAGCGAATTGCACCAATTAAATCAGCGGATAATTTTAAATTTGTTCCATTAAGAATAGTTGGGTGACAAGCCATTGATAAGAGTGTAAAGAATGGTAGAGTTTCATTGTTTTTGATAAAATGAATTGCAATGACATCCTTATTTGAATAGCCATTCATTTCATTCCTATTTCCATACAACCCTTTAATTGTTGTTTTTTCTAGTTGATAAGTTGCATCTTCTAATGATGTCATAGCTTGATTTATACTATCAATAAATTGAATGATTAGAGATTGCTGAAGTTCTTCTTCAATTTCAACATTTTCAAAGAAAGGCTTAAAATAAGCGGGTGCAGAATGGGTATGAATGCAACCAATAATAATCTGATCTTGAGAGATGTTATACTTTTCACTTATTGCATTTTTTACTGGAATAATCACACTATTCTCCATAATAATAGAATCAAGAATAGAGAGAATAAAGAATTGATTTTGAATAGATATCACTAATGTATTGATTTCTATAGGATCAAGAATGCCTGTTGATTTTTTCTGGCGTCCATATCCAGCCATATGGACAGCACCAGTAGGTGTAATTTTATATTTATGATAACCAATTTTCATAGTAAGTACCTCCAAATAAAGTATAGCATATTTTAATATAAAATGAAAGAATATTCAAAATATAAATATTTTTCTTGCATAACCATTCATAAAATGATATGCTATTTATGTCAAATGAAACCGGTTAACAAAAATGACATATGATAAGGGAGGAAACTTATGGAAACAACAAATAAGGGGTTTATGGCTAAATTCCAAGAATTATTAGAAAAATATGTTGTACCAGTTGCAACAAAGATATCACAACAAAAACATTTAGCATCAGTTCGTGATGGATTAACTGTTTTGGTTCCCGTTACAATTATTGGAGGGTTTGCTATTCTTTTGGCTCAACCACCTATTAATGCAACAATGCAACCAACAAACTTCTTTTTCTCATTTTTATGTATGTGGCGTGATTGGGCAGCAGCAAATGCTGGCACATTACTGACTCCATATTATTTAACTATTGGAGCAATTTCTATTTATGTCGTTTTAGGTGTTTCATATCAATTATGTAAAACATATAAAATGGATGCTATTTCAAATGTTATCTCTGCTTTGCTAGTTTTCTTATGTATTTCAGGGGTACCACAGGCATTTGCATCTGGAGAGACAAGTGTCACAGCAATTCCATTAACAAATTTAGGTGCTTCAGGAATGTTTACAGCTATTGTTATTGCATTAGCCGTTATTGAAATTAATCACTTATTTATTAAGAAAAATTTAGTTATTAAATTACCATCTTCAGTACCACCTAATGTGGCTGCACCATTTAATGTATTGATTCCAGGAATCTTTAATTTGATTTTCTTTATGGTTTTAAACATTTTGTGTACTTCAGCATTTGGAACTGGTATTCCTGGATTGATCTATGCAGCATTCCAACCATTAATTTCAGCAACAGGATCATTACCATCAATTTTATTAATCAATGTTTTAATGACAACATTTTGGTTCTTTGGTATTCATGGTGGGAATATGGTTGGTATTGTGACAACACCACTAACAACTTTAGGATTAACTTTAAATGCAGAAGCTTATGCTGCTGGTAAAGAATTACCTAGTATTTTTGCAGGAGCAGTTAATAGTGTTTATGGTGGATGGATATCATATTTTGCAGTTGTTATTGTTGTTATTGTTTTCTGCAAATCTTCACAAGCAAAGTCAATTGGTAAAATTGCATCTGTTCCAGCATTCTTTAATATTAATGAACCTTTAATCTTTGGATTACCAACAGTTTTAAATCCATTTACACTCATTACATTCTTAATTTGTAATAATTTAAATTTTGCAATTGTTTATTTTTTAATGGATAGTGGCTTTTTAGGAAAATTCTTTGTGACATTGCCTTTTACAGTACCAGGACCACTTCAAGCATGGTTGGCATCTATGGATCCTAAGTCTATACTTGTTTGGTTAGCGTTATTGATTTTAGATATTATTATTGCTTTACCGTTCATTAAAGCATATGATAAACAGTTATTAGCAAATGAGGAGGTAAAGAGTGCTGATTAACAGTGCTCTTTTCTCTTATATGAAAGTGATTATAAATGCAGATGATTTTGGTTATACAAAGGCAGTAACTGAAGGTATTATCGAAGGATATCATAGAGGAATTATTCGTTCAACAACAGCTTTATGCAATATGGAATATGTTGAATATGGTAAAAAATTATTAAAAGATTGTCCTAATCTAGCTGTCGGTGTTCATCTGACACTAACACTAGGAAAGTCTCTCACACAAAATCAGACACTTACTGATGAATTTGGGTATTTCTATAAGCCAGAAATGCTGCAAGAACATATGTTTGATCCTCAGGAAGTCTATCTTGAATTTAAAGCACAGATAGAAAAATATATTGAAATATTTGGGCGTAAGCCAAGTCACTTAGATAGTCATCATGGTATGCATGATTTTCATGATAATTATCTTGCAACAGAAAGATTAGCCAAAGAATATCATTTACCTGTGAGAAGATATAGTGATTATTTATTTGTTAAAGAATTTGTGAATGAAAAGATATCAGTTGAGGGATTGATTGATATATTAGAAAAATATAAGAATAAAAATATTGAAATTATGACTCATCCAGGAAATTGTGATTTAGAATTATATGAAAAAAGTTCTTATTCTCTCAATCGAGTTGTAGAATTATCAATTTTATGTCATCAAGATATAAAAGATTATATTAAGGAAAACAAAATAGTAGTTACAAACTACTTAGGAGAATCATATGAAGAAAATACGTATAGGTAGTGGAGCTGGGTATGCTGGCGATAGGATTGAGCCGGCTATTGATTTAATTGAACAAGGGCAGTTAGATTATATTATTTTTGAATGTCTTGCTGAAAGAACAATCTCACTAGCTCAAAAAGCAAAACAAAGTCATCCAGCGTTAGGATATAATGAATTATTTGAATATCGATTTGAAAAAATATTAGATGCATTAAAAGAACATAAAGTTAAAGTTGTTACGAATATGGGGGCTGCTAATCCAGCGGCTGCAGCAAGAAAATGTGCAAAAATGGCTAAAGAGAAAAATTTAACACATATTAAGATTGCTTATGTTGAAGGTGATGATATTAGTTGCCAATTGCAGAATTATATGGATTATCAGGTTATGGAAACAGGACAACCTCTTATGGCTATTGATGGAGATATCTTATCTGCTAATGGATATATTGGAATCAAAGGGATAGTAGAGGCTCTAGAAAATAATGCTGATATTATTATTACGGGAAGAGTTGCTGATCCTTCATTAGCATTAGGACCGTTGGTCTATGAATTTGGTTGGGCAATGGATGATTATGATAAATTAGGTAAAGGAACATGGATTGGTCATTTATTAGAATGTGCAGGACAAGTGACAGGAGGGTATTACGCAGATCCTGGTTATAAAGATGTTCCAGAATTGTGGAATCTTGGTTTTCCAATTATAGAAGTAGATGAAACTGGAGATGGTATTGTAACGAAATTACCTCATACTGGTGGTATAGTGACAACTGAAACAGTGAAGGAACAAACATTATATGAAATTCAAGATCCAGTTCAATATTTTACACCTGATGTCATTGCTGATTTTTCACATGTAAAAGTAGAACAACTAGAAAAAGATATTGTTAAGATATCTGGAGCAACCGGACATGCACCTAATGGCTATTACAAAACAAGTGTAGGTTATCATGATTGTTACATTGGTGAAGGCCAGATAAGTTATGGGGGATGCAATGCGCTTGCAAAAGCGCAACTTGCAAAAGAGGTTCTAAAACATCGCTTTGAAATGATTGGATTTAATGCAGATGAAATCAGATATGATTATATTGGTCTGAATTCATTATATCAAGATCATATTTCAAATCAATTGTTACAGGGAGTGTCATTTGAATTAAGATTAAGAGTGGCAGCACGTGTAAAAGATTATGCTCAGGCTCAGATTGTTGGTAATGAGGTAGAAGCATTGTATACAAATGGACCATCTGGTGGTGGTGGCGCAACTAAAAATATAAAAGATATTATTAGTATTGCATCTATTTTGGTTCCAACAGATCATTTTGAGATTACTGTTGGATATTTGGAGGTTTAGAATATGTTACTTAAAGAGATTGCTCATTCAAGAACCGGAGATAAAGGAAATATATCAGTTATTTCTGTTATTGCTTATCAGCAAGAGGATTATAAGCTTATTAAAGAAAAAGTCACTGTAGAAAAATTAAAGGATTATTTTAAAGATATTGTTCATGGAAAAATAACTAGATATGAAATAGAGAGTATTGGAGCTTTAAATTTTGTTATGGAAGATGCCTTAGGTGGTGGAGTAACAAGATCATTAGCTATTGATATGCACGGAAAAACTCTTGGAAGTGCATTATTAGAAATGAAGATTTAAAGATGAACATACAAGAAATTGTGATTGCAGGAGCAGGAACAATGGGATATTCTATGGCTCAAATTTTTGCAAAATATCATTATAGTGTTATTATTTATGATCTCAATGAAGAAGCACTATCAAATGCAAAAAAACATATCCAAGATAATGTTTCTATATTACTTAATGAACAAGAATTGACTAGTCAGCAATCACAGGATTTGTTCAATCATTTATCCTATACAACAAATAAAGATTGTTTTAAAGAATGTGATTTAGTTGTTGAAAGCATTATTGAAGATCTTAAAATAAAAAAATCATTTTATCAAGATATCTCTCAATTTGTTAAAGATGAATGTATTCTAGCAACAAATACATCAGGAATTTCTATTAATGAATTAGCAAGTGCTGTATATAAGCCAGAAAGATTTATTGGAATGCATTGGTTTAATCCGTGTCATTTGGTGCTATTAATTGAAATTATTAAAGGAAAAGAAACTCATGATTCAATTGCCGATGCTATTTATCAATTAAGTCTTTCAATTGATAAAAAGCCAGTTATTGTCAACAAAGATGTTTTAGGCTTTGCTGCCAATAGGATTCAATTTGCAGTATTAAGAGAAGCACTGTATCTTGTTGAACAAGGAGTTATATCAAAAGAAGGAATAGATGATGTGATGAAATATGGCCTTGGTTTTAGATATGCCTGTTTAGGCCCATTAGAAGTTGCAGATTTTGGAGGATTAGATACTTTCTATCATATTAGTGATTATTTAATGAAAGATTTATGTGATAGCCACGAAATTCCTTCAGAGTTAAAAGAACACTATATGAAACATGAATATGGTGTTAAATGCCAACAGGGATTCTATGATTATCATAATGGAAAAGATGTTGAAGCCATAAAGCAAAGAGATGAAAATTTAATTAAAATATTTCATGCTTTATATAGATAGTTAAGATATCATAATTGTATTGACTATTTTCCTTCCTTTTTTAGGATTTTGAAATCAGCAATCATTATCCAAATATAAATACAATAATATGATATTTTATCTAAAGAAAGATATTTGACTTTTAGTTGAATATCTTTTTATCATATAATAAAATAAATGTTGGGAAGTGAAATCATGAAAATTATTGCATGTGTAGATAATGATATGGGTTTAATGTTTCATCAAAGAAGGCAAACACAAGATCGTATTGTTAGAGAGAATATAAAAGCATTAAAAGAAAGAATCTATATGAATGAATATTCTTATCAATTATATAAAGATACTTTAGATGATGTGATTGTTGATAATGATTTTATAAAACATGGAGAAAATCATTATTGTTTGATTGAGAATGTCAGTGTTAAGGATTGTGATATTGATGAAATGATATTATATAGATGGAATACGATTTATCCGTGTGATTATTATTTAGATATTGATTTATCAAAATTCCAATTGGTTAAACAGGAAATGTTTAAGGGATCATCCCATGAAGTTACAAAAGAGATTTATCGAAAGGAAAAAGGATGAAAAAGAAAGATAAAAAAAGATTAATTCAATTAGTTATTGCAGGATTGATTGTCATAGGTGGATATATTACAACAGAATATTGGAGTGATGATTTTCATTCTCCAATGAAGATAGAAAGTGATGATATTGAAACCTATAGTGGTAAGCCATATGTTGTTGTCAATGACAATGAACCTTATTTTACAAAAGATGATCTTACAACAAAATCTTTTGAAAGATATAGTGAATTAGATGAATTAGGAAGATGTGGTGTGGCTTATGCAAATGTATCTGAAAAGACGATGCCAATAGAAAAAAGAGGTTCTATTGGACAGGTAAAACCGAGTGGCTGGCAAACAATAAAATATGATTTTATAGATGGAAAATATTTGTATAATCGATGTCATCTGATTGGTTATCAGCTGACTGGTGAAAATGCTAATGAAAAGAATTTAATTACAGGAACAAGATATATGAACACCGAAGGAATGTTACCTTTTGAAAATCAGATTGCTGATTATGTGAAAGAGACAGGCAATCATGTTTTGTATCGTGTGACACCTATATATGAAGATGATAATTTAGTCGCAGATGGTGTTTTAATGGAAGCAATGTCAGTTGAAGATCAAGGGTTAGATATTGAATTTAATGTTTTTGTCTATAATGTACAGCCTGGCGTTACAATTAACTATAAAAATGGTGAAAGTCATATTACAAAATAGGTCTGAGATTTTTATCTCAGACCTATATATTTTCTATTTTAAAATTTTAAAATGATGTCCTGGTTTAATGAAATCTAATAGCATTAACTCTTCAGGTTTAATAGTCGCAACTAAATTACGTTCACCATCATTTGGAATTTCTGTAAGTACGATTTCTAGTTCACCACGATAATGAGCTAGGTTATCATTAACAATCAAGACGTCTCCACGTGTAAAGACTTTTTTACCTGGATCTCTATAAGGAATTGATTGTGATTCAATATTTTTATCAGTTGCAGTTGCAACTGATGCATCTTGAATACTCTTTTGTTCTTTAAACCAAACTCTTGGCATAGAAGAACGTAACATAAATGAAGAATGATCATAACGATCCCAATGTGGTGCATAATCAAACATAATCATTTTTTCATTATCTGAAATACCTTCAGCTTCATCTACTTTCATTTCAATTGCTTGAAGATTAACTTTAGATAAAGCCTCTAATTCTTCATCACTTGCTGGATAATTTCCAATAAGAATATCATCAACATCGCCAGTTGCTAATAGATAACGAGCTTGTAAATCAATTGGTAAACCTCTCATAATTTCAACTGTTGGTAATCCACAGAAAACTTGCCAAGGTCCAATTGTATTTTCATTATTTGATGAAACAAATGCAGCAGTGTGTAAATTTAATTCTTTCCAATAACTGTTATACTCCATAAATAAGTCAAAATCCATACCAGTATAACGTTCTGGGAAGAAGTTATGACACATAGTCATTTGGTCTTTGTTTCCACCCTTATTAATTAAAAGTTCAACACCCATATCCATACTTGCATTAAATTCAATTTTAATACCATATGGATTACGTGTTAATTGAATATCTCCTTGTGTCCCAAAGTTTCCATCCATTCTAATAATATCAAGTCCTAAATCATAAAAAGGTTTTAAGTTATCAGGAGTTGCTCCAATTAAAGTAAAAACTTCAGGATTTGTATCAGCAGCAACTTCAAATCCTAATTCATGAGCTTTATCCATGAATTCTTTAAATTCAACCAAATATGTTTCCCTTTGATCTTCAGGAATAGATAAAAAACAAGTGAAAATTCTGCTATATCCCAATTGAGCAGCTTTTTCTAAATATGTGTATACCTCATCACGTGGTGTTTTATCTGGGTATACAGAAATACCTAATTTATGCATTTTCGTTTTCCTCCTTGTGCAACCACATTATAGCATTTTTACTTGAAATATTTAAGCGTAAAAAAGATTTTCTATAAATTTCTTTCATTTTGTACTATAATACATAGAGAAAGGAGCAATGATATGAGTTTAGAAATTTGTTTATCATTTATTATGACTTTTATTGTCAGTCTTATACTAGTACCATTTGTCAGCAAAATATCAAAACAACTTGGTATCATTGCTCATACAAATAAACGTACTATTCATAAAGGAACAATAGCAAGAACAGGAGGTTATGCTATTTATGCCAGTTTCTTAATTGGAACTATGATATTCTTAAAAACAGATACTCAAATTAATGCAATTCTTATTGGTGGTTTTATTATATTTTTAACTGGATTTTATGATGATATTCATGACTTATCACCTAAACTTAAAATGTTGGGACAAATTGTTGCAGCACTGGTTGTTATTATTTATGGTGATATTTCATTAAAGGGAGCAATTATACCTTTTCTCCCATCAAATATATCACATGTGATTGCTATTATAGTCACAATTGGATGGATTGTTGGGATAAGTAACGCAGTTAATCTGATTGATGGATTAGATGGTTTATGTGGTGGTATTTCAATTATAGTTCTTGTGACAATCTCATTAACCTCTTTGACTTATGGTCGTACAGATATCTCATCATTATCTCTATTATTAGCAGGAGCTATTGGTGGTTTCTTAGTCTATAATTTTCATCCTGCCTCTGTATTTCTAGGTGACTGTGGAGCCTTATTTATAGGATTTATGATTGCAGTTATTTCATTGTTAGGTTTTGGGTATAAAAGTTCATCTTTCTTTACATTAGGAGCTCCTATTGTTGTATTAATGGTTCCTATTATGGATACAATTATAGCAATTATTAGGAGAAAGGTTCATCATAAAAGTTTTAGTGAAGCAGATAAGAATCATTTACATCATAAATTAATGTTCTCTTTAGAATTAGGTCAAACAAAAAGTGTTTTGATTTTATATACTGTGACAATTCTTTTCTCATTATGCTCATATATATATTTATATGATAAGATTGCTGCCACAATCCTCTTTTTAACATTAATGTTATTCTTTGAAGTCTTTGTTGAAGCAACAAATATGATTGATCGTAAATACAAACCAGTATTAACAATCATGAATATCTTTATAAAGAGTGAGTATTTGCCATCCATTAAAGATACAAAACCATATCGTCGTATTGTTGAAAAAGCTAAAAAGAAATACGCTGTAGTCTTTCTGATAGTGGTTGCTATTGTTTTTTCATTAGTATTCTTTATTAATAAAGATAATACTCCTAAAACAAATAAACCTGAACAAACGATCGAATACAAAGAAGTTGCTCATGAAACCCCTTTAATGAGTAATATATATAATCAGTTAAAAACTGCAGTCAGTAGAAATAAAAAAGAAGATATTAGACAATTGGTTGCTGCATATTTTATAACAGATTATTTTACACTCTCTAATAAGGTAGTGAATCAAATTGGTGGAATTGATTATTTTTATACGGATAAGAAAGATGATTTTACTGCTTATGCAAAAGCTGCATATTATAAGAATGTAAATACTTTGATTACAAACAAAACAAATACACAAGAAGTCATTAAATATAGTATTATTTCTAATGAACCTTCAAATGTTGCTTTATCAGGTCTTGAAGATTATAGTTATTATGATATAAAAATAACTGTATATTTTGAAGAACTGAATTCTATTTTGAATGTTGAAGAGTATACAACAACAGTGACTCTCATTGAAAAAGATCAAAAATTTAGTGTGGTTGTTATGGAGGAATAAATGATGATTTTATTCCTTTTTTCTATATTGACAAAAGCATATAAAGACCTTTATACTATAGCAAGGGAATGAATGTCTCCCTTAGTTTAAGAACTAAAACCGCTACATGCTGATGACTTCTGCATTTTTTTAATGTGGAAATCATCAGTTTTTTTGTATGATAAAGGAGGAAATTTATGTTATTAAGTATTGCTTATATATTATTATTAGGAATGTTTACAGGCTGGATTTGTAAAAAACTGAAATTACCAAGTCTACTAGGAATGATTTTAACTGGAATGATTTTAGGACCATATGTGTTGAATCTGATAGATAATTCTATTTTAAATATATCATCAGATTTAAGAAGAATTGCATTAATTATTATTCTTATGAGAGCAGGTTTATCCTTAGATCTCAATGATTTTAAAAAAGTAGGACGTCCAGCCATATTCATGTGTTTTGTTCCAGCATGTTTTGAAATGATAGGAATGGTTATACTTGCACCTCAGTTATTAGGAATTTCAGTCATTGATGCAGCAATTATGGGAGCGGTTGTTGGTGCTGTTTCACCAGCAGTTATTGTTCCGAAAATGCTTAAGTTAATGGAAGAAGATTATGGAACTCAAAAGAGTATACCACAATTAATCTTGGCAGGAGCTTCAGTTGATGATGTTTTTGTGATTGTTATGTTTTCAGCCTTTACAGGCTTAGCACAAGGAAATTCAGTATCTATACAAAGTTTTATTAATATTCCAATCTCAATTCTATTAGGTATAATTATTGGCTGTGTTATAGGTTTTATTTTGGCTAAATTCTTTGAGAAAATAAATGTTCGAGATACTGCGAAAGTGATTATTTTGCTATGTCTAGGCTTTGTTCTTGTTTCATTAGAGGATAATTTTTCTTCTGTTATTCCTTTTTCAGCATTAATTTCTATTATGGGAATGGGGATTGCTTTGCAAAAAAAGCGAGAAACTATGGCTATAAGATTATCTATCAAGTTTAATAAATTATGGGTTGCTGCAGAAATCATTCTTTTTGTTCTCGTTGGAGTGACTGTCGATATTTCCTATGCTTTGTCTGCAGGAATAACTGCTGTTATCTTAATTTTAGGTGTATTGCTTTTTAGGATGATTGGAGTTTTGATATGTCTTATAAAAACAGACTTAAACGTAAAGGAAAGATTGTTTTGTGTAATAGGTTATACTCCTAAAGCAACAGTTCAAGCTGCAATTGGTGGAGTTCCACTGGCTATGGGATTGTCTTGTGGTCATATCGTTTTGACAGTTGCTGTTTTAGCTATTTTAATCACTGCGCCTTTAGGTGCCTTTATGATAGATAAGTCATATAAAAAGTTATTAACTAAGAAAGAATGAGTTATTTTGCGTTCTTTTTCTTTATTAAATAAGAGGGATATTATATAATGAGCACGTAAAAGTTTATAAATTTGTTGGTTATCATATAAACAATATGAGATTAAATTGGAATCAGGTGGAAAACCTGAGCTGTCCCGCAGCCGTAAGAGGGAGTTAATGCAAGCATGTCACTGGGAAACTGGGAAGACGCAAAGACGTAGAACTTGAGCCGGAATACAAGCCAACATCTAAGAATACACTTTACGGAGTATAAAGTAGTTCTAGAATGACCTAGGACGAGTGCGTCCTATTTTTTAGTCTAGACCTATTTATTAGGGAGGAAGACATGAAAAAAGTATTATTAGTTATATCAACGTTTTTATTTGTATTAAGCAGTACATTAACTTTTACATATGCGGCTAATACAAAATCAGAGGCTTATCTCAAGCTTAAGAATTATTATCAGCAAAGTCATGTATTAACAACACCAGAAGAAATTATGGCTGTTGAGGCACTTGGATTAGAAGTAGAAGATTATTTTTCAATTCTTGATTTAAAAAATCAAGATTTTAAAAAATTAAAATTCTCTGATTTATCAAAAAGTATTATTGCTATGTCAGTAAGTGGCATTGACCCAAGAGATGTTAATGGAATAAATGTCGTAGAGACTTTAGAAACTTACATACAAGATGATGGCTCTTTAGAAAATGCAGGTTGGGTAATTGATGGGTATACATTGCCATGGGTTGTGTGGGCATTATATATTGTTGAATCATCACATCTAGAAAAAGTTTGTGATTATCTTGTTTCACAACAAGCAAGTGATGGAGGTTTTGGTGGCTATGGATATACAGATGTTGACACAACAGGACAAGTTATTCAAGCCCTATGTTTAGTTAATAAGAACAAATACGAAAGTGTTATACAGCATGCAATACAATTTATGAAGTCATTGCAGCAAGATGATAGTGGATATAAGGCATATCAATATGGAAGTGGAAACCCTGATACTCAGGCATCAGCAATTTTAGGCTTACTTGCATATGATGAGACAGGTCTTAAAGGCATGAAATATAGTGTGAATGGAAATCATCCATATGATTATCTATTAGATTATCAAGCAAGTGATGGAAGTTTTTCAAAAAGTTCATTTAATGCCAGAACAACAGCTACAGCAGCATTAACAATTGGTAGTTATATGAATGGTGATTTTTTTAAACATGCAAAACAAGAATATGAAGAGCTTGTTGAAAAAAATAATCAAGAGAATATGAAAAGAAGAAAACAAAGTTATCAATCTCTTTATTCATCTTATAAAAATAAGGATACTATAGATGATTATTATGATTATATATCTATTGAAGCTTTAGGATTGAATATAAAAGACTTTCAAACTTTGGATTTAGAATCTATGAAATACGAAGAATTATATGAATCTGAATTGGCTCAAATCATTTTAAGTTTGTTAGCAGAAAATAAAAATCCAAGAAATGTCAATGGAAAAGACTTGGTTGCACTTTTAGAATCATATGTGCAAAATGATGGCACAATTTCAAAGAAAACGCCTATTACTGCTAATTTTCAAGTTTGGTGTGTCTATGCTTTATATGCAGTCAATTCAGAGAAATTAGATATTGCTGCAGATCAACTTGCATTAATGCAAAATCAAGATGGAGCATTTGGATATCCTGGTTTTGAGGATTTAGATACAACAGGGTGGGTAGTTGATGCTTTATCGTTGGTCAATAAAACAAAATATCAATCAGTTTTACAAAAGTCAATTCAGTATTTTCAATCACAACAGCAATCAAATGGTACATTTGGAATAGAGAAAAATGATTGGGATGTTTTTCCAAATACAAATACGCAAGCAAATGTTTTATTGGGACTTATTAGTTATGATAAAAGAGGGTTAGACAATGGTATTTATCATAAGGATGTTGTTGATATCTTATTAAAGTTTCAAAATAGTGAAGGAACTTTTGGCTGGAATAATCAAATATATAATCAATTTGCAACTCAGCAGGCAGCTTGGACATTAGGAAATTATTATAATGGTAATGTTATGACAAAACTTAAACATACATATCTCAGTTTACAAGATTCGATTAAACCTGATGAGAAACCAAGTCAAGACATCCCAAAGCAAGAGGATAATGTGGAAAGTTCTTCATCAAAGAAACCAATTCAGAATTTGATTATAAAGTCTCCACAGATTAATAAACAAATATCAAATAATCATGAATTACTTGAAATAAATGATTTGTCAAAAACTCAAGACAATAGTCAACCATTGGAGAAAAAATATACTGTTGAAAACAAACAAGAAGTAAGTAATGAGAATCCATATTTTAAATATGGACTGATTGTTGCTGGTGGTGTCGTTGTTTTAGGAATGTTAAAAGTTGCTATATCAATATTTAGGAAGAAGGGCTAGCAATGAATAAAACAAAAAAGTATGTTATACAGTTTGTTGTATTGGGATTTATGCTGATTGGAATTATAACTTTATATAATATGAATGCTCAATCAACAAAAACATTAACTACTAGCAAAGAAATAACAGAATCAATTCCTCAAGATCAAGAAAAGATTGTTGAAAAAGAAAATCAGAGCGAAGATCAGTCTTCTCATGAACAAAAGCCTACTCAACCATCAACCACTAATAAGAGTTCTGTGGAAAATACTCATCAATCACAACAGAACCCACCATCAGATAATAAACAACAAAATGAATCTCAGACTGGTATAAATGTTTCAGTTGTTGGTGTTGATGGAACTATAGCAGCAGGAGTTATTGAATATAACAATCAAAATGCATTTGATGTATTAAAAACATTATGCACCAATAAAGGCATTTCTCTCAAAACGACTGGAGCGGGGATAACTGTATATGTCAAAGCAATTAGTGGTCTCTCAGAAAGAGATTATGGAGTTATGTCAGGATGGAAGTATAAAGTGAATGGAGAGTATCCTGGTGTTGGAGCTGGACAATATCAATTAAAAGTTAATGATAAGGTTGAATGGATTTATGACAAAGCTGAGTAAAGTTCAAGAGATTAGTTTAATTGGCATACTTGCAGCAGTTAATATAGCTTCAAGAATAGCACTTCAAGCACTTCCTAATTTTAAGCCTGTTACATCTATCATTATTATATCAGTAATGATTTTTGGCTTGGCTTTTGGTATTAAATTAACGATTGTAACAACTGTTGTCTCTAATGTTTTCTTAGGGATGGGAACGTGGACATTTTTTCAGATTTTTGCATGGATTATTATTTGTTTATTAACTGAGATTATAGTTGATTTTTATAAAAAAATAAAAACAGACCCTTCTCTTTTAGTGATGTCTATTTTTGCATTTTTTATGGGATACGTTTTTGGTTTTATTGTTTCATTAGAGCAGTTAATGATAGGAGGACCAGGTTTGTTTTTTGCTTATTATACAACAGGTATTTTATTTGATACATTTCATGCAGTAGGAAACTTGTGTTTCTATTTGGTATGTGCACCAATCTTAATGAAAATATTTATGAAGGAAATAAAAGTCTTTTAAAGTATTGTTCTCTTTAAGAAAACTTCAATAAAAATATATTGTATTTTTATAAGGCTTATGGTATCATAGCAATGCTAGTGTATAAAAAGTTTTAAGAAAAGGAGGTACTCAAATGATTTTAAATATATTATTAATGATTGTTTCAGTTGCTCTCATTATTGTATGCCTATTACAAAGTGGTAAATCTGATGGTATCGTCAATGCCTTAACAGGACAAAGTTCTAATCTTTTTGCTCAACAGAAAGAAAGAGGAGCTGATTTGGTACTTTCTAGAATGACAGTTGGACTTGCAGTTGCGTTCTTCGTGCTTGCAATTTTAATTAGAATGGGTTAAATCAATAGGGCACTATGTGTCCTATTTTTATTTGATTTGGGTAAACTAACTAAGGAGGTGAATTTATGAAAGAAGAAATTTTACAATTATTAGAAGATCAAACATATACAAGAAGAAAAATGGATGAATTAGCTGAACATTTTGGTATGACTTCTACAGAAGACTATATTACTTTTATTAAATTAATCAATAGTATGGAAGATGAAGGTCTTATTATGAGAAGTCGATTGAATGATTATTATTTAATTAATCAGTTACATTTTTATAGTGGTACAGTCCAAATGAATAAGAAAGGATTTGCTTTTGTCAAAGTAGATGAAGAAAGAGAATTCTATATTCATGAAAACAACATGAAAGATGCTTTTGATAAAGACACGGTATTAATTGAAAAAATACCTTCACATGGGAGTCGTGAAGAAGGTCGTGTTGTTCGTGTGATTAAGCGTGGACAAATGCGTTATGTTGGTGAAGTGAAAAGAGGTAAAAGGGATTGTTATGTAGATGTTGATGATGCAAAATTTAATCAACCAATATTCGTAGATTCTGCCCATCTTCATGGGGCAGTTCCAGGACATAAGGTTGTAGTGGAAATTAAAACATATAAGCCACAGATTAAAGGGAATATTGTTAAAGTTATTGGGCATCGTAATGATCCAGGAGTAGATATTTTATCTATTGTTCATGCTCATGATGTTGATATTGAGTTTCCAAAAGAAGTGTATGAACAGATTGAGGCAATTAATGATGAAATTGATCCCACAGATATTCAAAATCGTGTAGACTTAAGAAGTGAAATGATTGTAACTATTGATGGTGATGATGCTAAAGATTTAGATGATGCAATTTCGTTAAAGAAACTAGCTAATGGTCATTATCAGTTAGGTGTACATATTGCAGATGTTTCATACTATGTAACAGAGGGTTCGCCTTTAGATAAAGAAGCTGTTAAACGTGGAACTTCGATTTATTTGGTTGATAGAGTTATTCCAATGTTACCACATAAGTTATCTAATGGGATCTGTTCATTAAATCCAAATACTGATCGTTATACAATAAGTTGTATTATGGAGATTGATAACAATGGTGAAGTTGTGAATCATGATATACAACCAACAGTTATTCACTCTTCATATCGCATGACATATAATAATGTGAATAAGATTTTAGATGGTGATGTTCATGTTCAACAACAATATCAAGAGGTTGTTCCATTATTTTTCTTAATGCAGGAACTTGCACTACTATTAAGAAGCAAAAGGGATGAGCGTGGTGCCATTGATTTTGATGTTAATGAAGCTAAAGTGCTTGTTGATGATAAAGGGAAACCTATAGATATTGTTCCAAGAACTCGTGGCGCATCAGATAAAATCATTGAAGAGTTTATGCTACGTGCTAACGAAACTGTCGCTCAACATTTTAAATGGATGGATTTACCTTTTATTTATCGTGTTCATGAGCATCCTAAATTGAAGAAACTTCAACAGTTTGTTTCTATTGTTAAGCCATTAGGTTATACTATAAAAGGTTCATTGGAACATGTTTATCCTAATGAATTAAGTGCAATTGTTGATGCTTCTAAGGGAACAGAAGAACATACAATTATATCTACTTTATTGTTACGTTGTATGCAAAAAGCAAGATATGATAGACAATGTTTAGGACATTTTGGGTTAGCGGATGAGTATTATACACATTTTACATCACCAATCCGTCGTTATCCGGATTTATTGGTACATAGATGTATTAGAAACTTCTTATTTGATCAAAACTATGAAGCAACTGCCCATTTTGAAGAAGTTATACCTTTATTGGCTGAACAATCTTCTTTTAGAGAAAGAGAAGCTATTGATATTGAGCGTGAAGTGACTGATATGAAGATGGCTGAATACATGTCTTATCATATAGGTGAAGAATTTGAAGGAATGATTTCTTCTGTTACACAGTTTGGATTCTTTGTTGAATTACCAAATACAATAGATGGTTTGGTTCATATGACTGAATTGACTGATGATTATTATCATTATGATGAAAAGAATTTAATGCTAGTTGGAGAAATGACAGGAAAGACATACAAATTATCTGACAAAGTGAAAGTCAAAGTTATTTCTTGTAGTAAAAAAGACCGTACGATTGATTTTGAATTGGTAGGTCAGAAAGCTAGAATTAAAAAGAAGAAAACAATTCAGATAAACGACAAAAAAGTAAAGACAAATCCTAGAAAAAAGGGTAAAATAAATAAGTCAAAGAGATTTCCAAGAAAAAGAAGATAGAAAGGGGTTGATATGTATGAAAATCGTTGCACAAAATAAGAAAGCTTATCATGATTATTTTATATTAGATACTTATGAAGCTGGTATAGAATTACAAGGAACAGAAATTAAATCTATTCGTAAGGGAAGTGTAAATTTAAAAGATTCATTTATTCGTATTAGAAATGATGAAGCTTTTATTGATAACATGCATATCGCTCCTTATGAGCAAGGAAATCGTTTTAACCATGAACCACTTCGTCAAAGAAAACTCTTATTGCATAAAAAAGAAATTAAAAAATTGCAAAAAGAGCTTAAGGAAAATGGTTTAACGATTGTACCTACAAAGTTATATTTCAATACATCTAAACTGAAAGTAGAAATTGCTTTAGCAAGAGGTAAGAAATTATATGACAAACGTCAGGATCTTAAAGAAAAAGATTCTAAACGCGATATTGAAAAAGCATTGAAACATGCTTATTAATGGGGGCGTCTTGGATTCGACAGGGGTCAGTTTGAATGAAGTTGCAGCCGTGGGCACACGTTACATGCACAAAAAAATATCTGGAAACAGACAAACTAATTACGCTTTCGCTTAGTCGACATAGACGAGAAAGCTGCCATTATTTAGCGTGCCTATAGCTATTTAACTGGTAACATAACTCATAGGATAAGGATATAAGGAGTCTGGACTTATGTCATGAAAATTTACAGAATCGCTAAGTGAAGGACTGCTTGTGGATCGTAGCTTAGTTAAATTCATTCCACAAGATAAGCTGTAGACGCTTCATATGGGACGGCTTTTGGACGCGGGTTCGATTCCCGCCGCCTCCACCAAATGAGATACCAACGATATTTTGAACCTAAAAACTGGACAACTCAAAATATTGTTTTTTATTTGCCATTTTTTAAAAGGAGATTTTATTCTCCCCTTTTTTTGATTGTTAATCATGATTTGAAGCGTAATCTGACTCTACTTGTGCAGGTGTTTTGTACCCCAAAGTTTGATGTGGACGTCTATTATTATAAAAATCAATATAATATCCAACATGATATAGTAAATCTTCAAAGTTACTGATTTCTTCTACATATAGCTGTTCTCTTTTTAAACAAGAAAAAAAGGATTCAATGACTGCGTTATCATATGGAGTGCCGGGTTTTGAAAAGGATTGTTTTACTTTTATTAATTCAAGTTTTTTCCTAAAATCAAATTCAGTGAGTTGACAACCTTGATCACTGTGGAAAATCAGTTCTTCATAATAGGGCTGTCTTATTTCAATTGCTTGATCAAATGTATGTACCAAGAGTTCAGTTCTTAAATGGTTTGCGATAGAATAACTAATGACTTTTCTTGAGAACAAGTCGATAATAACACATATATAATATTTTTGCTCATAATCAACATTGAACTGTGAAAAATCACTAACCCATACTCTATTTGGATGTTCAGGATAAAAATCCCTTTTTAATAAATCTTTAAGGGCAGGATTTGAGCCTTTTCGTGGAATTGTAATTCTATTAGCTCGTTTTGTTCTGGTGCATTTGATATCTAATTCCTTCATTAATCTTGATACTCGCTTTTCACAACATAAATAGCCTTCATTTTTCATTAATGCAGATAACTTTTTAGCGCCAAGTTTTCCTTCTGTTAAGCTAAATAATTCTAGCAATTTTATTTTATATATTTCATCAGTTTGCTGGATTTGCGAAATTTCAACTTTTCTATAGAGATGATTTAAAAAAGTCCCTTTTTTTACATCCAGTGTTTTGCACAGGGAAGCATGAGTAAATTGCTTTTCTACCTTTTTCATAGCTTCTAACTTCTGTGATAATGGCATTGATTTTACACATTGTGTTGCATCATAAATTTTTATAGTTTGACGAAGAGATTCTACTTCTTTTCGAAGTAGATAAATTTCTCTTGCAGATATGTTGAAATTATCTACAGATTTAGGTGCATTATCACTTCTCCACTGATAAATAGAGCTTCTGCTTACACCATATTCTTTGGTCAAATTATCAATGGGTTCACCTCCTTCCAAACGCTTTAAAATTTCCAGTTTGATGTTTTCTTTAATTGACATAATTTTGTCCTCCTTTTTTAATAAAAAACCTCTAGTATTCTGTAATAATTAGAGATTTTAAAGTATATCACAAAAAAATGAGGATAAAACTTACTATAAACAAATAAAGAACTTTTACAAAATTGAACTAATATAAAAAGGCATTGCGTAATAAACAAAGCTTTTAGAATAATTAATTAATCTTGATCTTTGTCGCAAGATAATTCAAATAAAATAGTAATATTTGTAATTCAGCGTTATAATGTTTATATAAGAATAACTGTGGAGGAAATTATGGAGATTAAAGTAGAAAATTTAGGTGTTATTACTGAGGGTAAAATTGAACTAAAGAAAAATGTTGTAAATATTAAGTATGGAATCAATGGTTCAGGAAAAAGCACAATTTCTAAAGGTATTGAACTTTCTGTTAAAGGTGAAGATTTGAATAAATTGAGAACATATGGAAGTGAAATTGAACCTACTGTTTCTATCAGTGAAGATATTTCAAGTGTAATTGTATTTAATCAGGACTATGTAGATGATTATCTATTTAAAGATGATTTAGCAAATAATAGTTTTGAAATAATGATTAATACTGACGAATACAAATTTGGGAAAAAGAAAATAGATACTATGTTTGTGGACTTGATTGCTAGTATAAATAACACGAACACAAAAACAATCATTGAAGAATTAGAAGCATTAAAAATTAATGTACCTATCGAGAAAAAAAAGACAAAAGCAAACGGTATTCAATACATAATGAAAGGTACTTCTAAGTTTGTTAAAGCTAGAAAACTTGCTGATTTAGATGAATTATTGGATGAACAAGCAATGAAGTATAAAGAAAGATTGGAAAGCAATAATAATCATATGTGGTTAAAATGGTTTCAAGCTGGAAAAGATTTTATTGAAGAAAACCAAAAATGTCCTTTTTGTTTAAATGATTTACCGACAGATTTCATTGATACAAGTGAAAGTATTAAAAATTCAGTAAATGCAACGGGATTGAAACAAAATATCGAAATTAAAGAGGTAATATCTAAAACTGAAAAGTATATGACAGAAGAGAATATAGATATTATGAATTCGGTTATTAACAATAATGAGGATTTAAGCGAACAAGAGTTGAAAAAAATATATGAGATTATTACAGTGTGTGATATAGAATTAACTAAGTTGTGTAATTTAAGGTCAATTAATATATCAGGAGTAAAAAAGAAATATGAAAATAATACTTTGATTGATTTTTTAAAGAGTAATATTCTTAATCCAAACTTCTTTGAAAAATTATCTGATGAAGTAAAAGCGGATGTAGAAAATATAAATGAAGCTATAAGTAAAATTATGGCTAAATCAAAGGAATTAGAATCAATAACAAAAGATTTTTCTGATAAATTGAATTTATTAGTAAAAAGCAAAAAAGAATATATTAATAATTTTTTGAGTATATCAGGTATACCTTATTTAATTGATATTGTTGAAAGTGATGATGCTAAATTTAAAACTGTCCTAAACCCTTTAAATTCTAGTGAGTTAATAACACAAAAGAGTCTAAGTTTTGGTGAGAAAAACGCTATTTCATTAATGTTATTTTCACTTGAGGCAAGCAAAGACTATGATTTAATTATATTGGATGACCCAGTATCTTCATTTGACAACAATAAAAAGTTTGCTATTTTATATTATTTATTTACAAAAGAAGATGCAGTATTTGAAAATAAATCAATTTTGTTATTTACTCATGATTTTGATATAATTGTTGATTTCATTTATAAAGATGAGTTTAAAAAAGTAGAGAATAAATGCTATTTTGTTAAAAATACAGGTGGGAATTTAGTCGAAAAGAAAATTGCTAAGGATAGTGTAAGTTATACAATAAGACACTGGAGGAAAAACGCTGAAAAAGAAAGCTTACATCCATTATTAAGGATTGTTAATCTAAGAAAATACCTACAATATACTCAGCCTAGTGAAACTGAGGCAATAAATATTTTGTCTTCACTGGAGCACAATGATGTAAAACCTATGGAAAAGATAAGCGGTAAAAAGCAAGAAATAGCTAATAAAATCAAACTAGATAAAGGTATGATTTGCATAAAAGAAAGAATAAAAGATTTTGATTATGATACATATCTTTTACGCATTCAAAATAAGGATGAATTAAAAAAATTATATGACAGTACTGACTCGTCTATAAGTAAATTACAAATATTAAGAATGATAGTGAATCTTACAGGGAGAAAAGTTGAGAATCAAGTCTTTTGGGATTATTTAACTGAATATTATCATGTTGAAAATAACGAAATGACATCTTTAGATGAAAAGAAATTTGATGTGGTTCCTAATTATATTATGAAAATGTCAGATGAAATAATTGGCGAAATTTTCAAATAAAATTAGTGATTACTTAATTGGAGGGATAACTGTGATTTCTGGACATCCGTTCTGGCACAGTGCTCCAATAAATCTAATTTTGTGACTCACAATTGTGCGAGTCATTTTTATATAGGTGTTATAATTTGATACAACAAGAGTATTTGTTGTATCTTTTTTTGTTGGAATGTGAGGTGGTTATTATGAAGAAGAGAGTAGCAGCGTATTGTAGAATAAGTAGTAATTCCAAAGAACAACAAACAAGTGGAGATGCACAAGTAATGTATTATATTAATTTGCTTTATAATAATGATGATTATATAGTTATTGGAATTTTTTATGATGTTGGAAGTGGATTAAGAACAAAGAATAGAAAGAATTATTTAAAGTTAAAGAACATTATAGAAAATAATGGAATAGATATATTGTTTTGCAAATCATTAGCAAGAATTTCTAGAGATAGTTTAGAGTTAATTAAGTTTATTAGGTTGTTAATTGAAAATGATGTAGTAGTAAATGAAGGAGGGAAAATGATTTATGATCTTAAAGATAAAATGTTTAATTATGAGATATATGCAGTCATATATCAATGGGAATCTCAAATTAAGAGTGATGCAATTAAATGGGCATATAAAAGAGGATTTGAAAATGGGAGTGTATATATGACGAATTTATATGGATATAGTAGTAAAAATAATAATATTAAGATAATTGAATATCAAGCTAATATTGTTAAAGAGGCTTTTAGCCTTTACTTAGAAGGGATGTCTGAGTATGAAATAGCAAAAAGTTTTGAAAATAGAGGATATATAAATAAATCAGGAAAAACAAGTTGGTCTTATTTAAAAATAAGAGATATGTTGACCAATGAAAAGTATATAGGACAAACTATTGGTCCTAAAACATATTGCAAGGATATAATTACAGGGAAAAGATATGTAAATGATTGTTTTAATCAATACTTGCTTGAAGGAAGTCATCCACAAATTATTTCTAAAACAATATTTGATGAAGTTCAAAGAAAAATAAAAGACAATAAAACAAATGGTTATCGTAAAAGAAAAGATGAAACAGCTTTAGCAAGAAAAATTATTTGTGGTGAATGTGGTGCTTTTTATATAAGAAAGACTTATTTGAATAGAGATAAAAGTGTACGAACTTATATGTGGAAATGCTCAAAAGCAAATAAAAAACAATGTGAAAAATCTATGTCCTTTCATGAAGCGTATATTATTGATAAAATTATAGAGTTTCTAAAAAATAAAAATTGTAAGGTAGTATATGAAGAAAAGAGTGTGAAGGATGAAAACATTAAATATTTAATTGATAAATATATAGAAAAAATTGAGATAAATGAGTCATCAATAATTATTTTTTTTAGAGGCTAAAATAATTGGAAAATGTTGATTTAAAAGATATAATTATAAACATAGAGGGGTGAGGGTATGGATAAAAAGATTATTTTTATTGCAGGAAGTTATGGTGTGGGGAAGACAACTATATGTAATCAATTAGCTAATATTTTAAAAATTCCTTCATATTCAGCAAGTGATTTAATTTCTAAACAGAATAAAGAATCATATGGTAAAAATAAATATGTGAAAGATAGTAACTTAAATCAAAATATTTTAGTAGAACAGGTTTCACAAATTAAAGATGAAATATTTATAGTAAATGGTCATTTTTGCTTAAAAGCACCAAATAATAATATCATTTTATTGGATAAGGATATTTTTAAACAATTATCCTTAGAGGCAATAGTATTAATTGAATCTAGCTCTGAATTAATATTGCAAAATCTATATAATAGAGATCAAAAAAAATATAATAATGAATTTATAGATAAACTACTTTTAAGCGAGAAAAACCAAGCTATTTATGTTTCTAAAACTTATAATGTTCCATTATATTTTTATAGAATGAAATATGATGGAGAAGATTTGAAAAAAATATTACTTATTTTTGATAATATACTTGAAGGGGTGAATTAGATATGGAGTATATTCTATTAGATACTAATATCTTAATATATCGAGAAGGGGAAAAGATTTTAGAACCAGATGTTCAATTACTTTCTAGATTACTTATGGATTCAATGGATTATAAATTATGTGTTCATCCAATGTCTATTGATGAGTTATCTAAGCATAAGGATGAACGTCAAAGACAAGTTATTTTATCTAAAGTAGGGATATATAAAAAATTAGAGGATATTCCAATTGTTACACAAGAGTTTATTACAAAATGTGAAAAAAATGGTAATGAGCATGAATACATAGATAATAATTTATTATATACAGTGTATAGAAACTGTGTTAGTTATTTAATAACGAATGATAAAGGAATTTTAAAAAAGTCAGAAAAGTTAGGTTTATCAGACAAAGTACTTACAATATCTAAGGCACTAAGCTTGTTATCAAATAAGTATGATTCTATTTTATTGAAAACACCAGCAATAATCAAAAAAGAATATCTATATAACATTGATAATGAAGATTCATTTTTCGATTCATTAAGACAGGATTATAAAGGGTTTAATGATTGGCTAACTAAAAAAAAGTTAAAACATGAAATTGCTAGAGTGACTTATAAGGATAATGGTAAACTAGGAGCGTTTTTAATGCTTAAAACAGAAGATGAAAAGGAAGACTATAGTAGCTTTGATACACCATTTCAAAAAGGAAAAAGAGTTAAGATATCTACATTCAAGGTTGAAGATAATGGGAAATCAATAGGTGAGGCTTTTATTAAGATTGCTATAGATTATGCTATAAGAAAAAATATTTATGAAGTATATGTTACTATTTTTGATAAACAAGATAGATTAATAAACTTATTTAAAGAGTATGGTTTTGATTTGTATACATATAAAGAGACTCAAAAACAAGATGGTACATTTGAAAAAGAGGGTGTTTATCTAAAAAGAATGTATTTTGACAAAACAAATTATCCAATAATAAAACTAGATGAACAAGATATATATATACTGTCAATACAAGAGGAATTTGGACAGATGCTTTTCCCTGATTTATTTAATAATCATCAATTATCCTTTTACGATTTAGATGGAACATCTACTTATAGCAATGTTATAAAGAAAGTATATATATCAAAGAGTAAGATAAAACCAATGAAGAAGAATGATATATTAGTTTTTTATACCAGTCAAATTAAAAAATCTATTGCATGTGTTTGTGTAGTTGATGATGCCTTTAGAGCAAATGAAATTGAAAGTTTTGATGCTTTTGAAAAGATAGTAAGGCGAAGAACGGTTTATCCATCATCATATTTAAAAGAGGCTTATGAAAATGGATATTTAATTATTTTATTTAAATACTATGTGAACTTACCAATACATATACCTCTTAAAGTGGCAATAGCTGAGGATATTGTAAAAGCAGCACCTCAATCTATCCAAAAATTATCAAAAGAGAAATTTGAAAAAATAGTAAAATTAAGTGGAAGTGATAAGCAAATTAAAATATAATATACAAATAACAATGTAAGGGGGAATAAATAGTGTGTAAAGTTTTAATGCCGATTAAACCAGAATATGCAATGCAAATTTTAGAAGGTAGTAAAACATTTGAGTATAGAAAGAATAGATTCAAAAGAACAAATGTAGATGCAATTGTTATTTATGTGACTTCTCCAGTAATGAAAGTTCTTGGTGAAGTTGAATTAATAGATACATTAGAGGGCTCTCCTATAAATATTTGGAAAGAAACTTCACAAAGCGGGGGCATCAATAAAAAATCTTATGATAAGTATTTTGAAGGAAGAAATAAAGCAGTGGCATATGTACTAGGAAAAGTAAAAAAATATAATAATGCGAGGTCACTAGATGATTTTAATATTAATTATTATCCACAGTCATATGTTTATTTAGATTAGGAGGAATTAGAATTGTTATTTCATGAAGATGCAAAAGAGCTTGTTAAGCTATACAATAGCATGGGAGTAGATGAATATTTAAAAAAACAAGATATTGATATTTTTCATTATACGTCCCCGTCTGTTTTAAATAGTATATTAAGTAAAAATCGATTTTGGTTTACTGATAGACAGTATTTAAACGATAAAACAGAAGGTTTATATGTTTTAGATAACTGTATTAATTTAATAGATGAAAATAGTTTCAAAGATGAATTCTATAGATACTTAAGAGAAGAGTGTAAAAATAGAAAGAAAATGCCATCTCGAGGGCGAGGATTTTATGTGTATCAAATATCTTTTTCATATGATGAGGATAATCTTGGTTTATGGAATTATTATACTAGAGGTGAGGGAATTAAGGGATATAATTTAAAATTCAAGTCTAATGATTTATTAAGTAAGCTAAATATAAAACCGAAGTTGCCTTCTGGGAATAGACCGAAACCTTATGGTGGAAAAGTAATCTACAATAAAGAAGAACAGGATAAAATAGTTTATGAGATAATTGATAAATTTAGAACTCATTATGATAAATATGGCAATACAGATAATCTTTTATTTGAATGGTTAGTTGATAAATTACTTATGATTGGTACTTTTTTTAAGCCAGAATGTTTCTCGATTGAAAAAGAGTATAGAATAATTATTGATCTATATATAAATAAAGAAGGTGAATATGATACTATAGCTAATGAATCAGGAATATTTGAAAGGAATGGATATTTAATACCTTATATTGAAGTTGAATTTAATAAATCTTGTTTGCAGGGTATAACAGTTTCACCCACAATGGAGTATGAAGATATCCGTACTAATATTTTAAATGTGACTATAGGAAAATTTGAAAATATTAATCAAGAAACTATAAGGAAATCAAAAATACCATTACGTTATTAATTTAATCAATATTTTTGGGAGGGTATTTCGTTATTAGACAATAAGATAAAATATTAATAATTTTATTATGAAAATTTAGATAAGCATGATTCAAAAAGTAGGTATTCAGGAAAAAATCATCTTAGCGATAGGATCATCTGTTCAGATTGTGGCTCCTTTTTTAGAAGGGCTGTCTGGAGAAAACGTAATGGTGAAAAAGAGCCAGTATGGAGATGTTCCAATAAATTGAAAAATGGCAAAGAGGCATGTCCACATAGTATTACTTTAAAGGAGTCATTGTTGTTAAATGAATTAGGAATAATGGTTAATAGTAAATTAAATTTAAAAGAGAGGACGAAATCAGAATTAGCCAAAGTATTATCGGATTTTGTGAATCCAAAAGATATAAAAACAAGACAGGATCAAATCAATAAAGAACTATTAGAAGTTGATGATAAAATCAAAAAAAATACTAGATAAGGAAATGCTGCTGGTATCTAGAGGCGTTCAAGATGAAAGTCTATTAGAGGAACACTTAGAACAATGCAAGGTGACTAAAAGAAAGCTCAAAAATGAATTGCAAAGTTTGGATGAGAAGTTAGAGTCCATTAAACAAAGTAGACAGAATAAAATATTAACAACGTTAAATCAAGAAGATTTTCAACTAGATGAAATGACTCAAGAAGAAATATCAGTATTTATTACATATAGTTGTTACAAGAGAGAAACTCCAAGTGACAACAATGGATGAACAAATGCAGGAGATAGAACTAAGTAAGGTCAGGTAATGTGATAAATGTAATAAATAGTAATTATTAAGAAGTTATATGTTAGAATATGACTTTTTATTTTGTTAAATAAGATTTGTGTACATAACAATCATATGATATAATGCTCAAAAAGAATAATTACGAAAATTAGATTATATCTTTTAACTTTTTTTCTACATTACATTTAATAAAGATTAAATTAATGCAGTTCGTTCGAGGAGGAAGTGGGTATATATGTTATCCGTTTTACCTCTTCTTTTCTGAGCTATTAAATGATTAATGGTTGAGGTGAAGGTGAAAGGAAAAAGAAAAAGGATTAATTTATAATCCTTTTTTTGTATATAAGAAAGGAGCAAAATAAAATGTTAAAAAATAAACTTGGTATAAATAATTCAGCAGAACTTGCACGCAAAGGAGAACAGATTAGTAAGGCAAAAGCAGTGGATCTATTTGAAAATGAATTACTTAAAACTTTTGAAGTTGGTACTTTTAAAGGCTTGGCACAAATACACCATTATTTATTTAGTGACATTTATGATTTTGCTGGAAAAATAAGAGATGTAAATATTGCTAAAGGTGGATTTCGTTTTGCTCCTGTTATGTATTTAGGGGCAGCTTTAAAAAATATTGATGAGATGCCACAATCTAATTTTGATGAGATAATTGAAAAATATGTAGAAATGAATATAGCACATCCATTTCGTGAAGGCAATGGACGTAGTACAAGAATTTGGTTAGACTGTATTTTAAAAAAAGAATTAAAATGTGTTATTGATTGGAATGAAGTTGATAAAGAGGATTATTTATTGACTATGGAGAGAAGTCCAATAAAAGATGTGGAAATTAAGGTTTTATTAAAGAACGCGTTAACAGATAAGATTGCTGATCGAGAAGTATATATGAAGGGAATTGATGCTAGTTATTATTATGAGGGATATAATATTTATAAGTCAGAAAATTTAAAAAGATAGAGTTATCTTTTTAAACTGATGAAATAAAAGGGATAACTATGTACTAATATTTGAAAACTGCATGTTAAACCCAAAATTAACACGTGGTTTGGATGTCATTAAAATGTTAATCGTGGACTAGACTTTATATATAATTAGTATAATAAAGTAAAACAAAGAATATGATCAGAAGCTAAAAAATTATATATATTAAAAGAGTTGAGAAATCTAAAAAGAATAGATTTCTTTTTTTCATAATTTATATTTAATTGTTGGTATAAATTTTCTATGCTACAATAGCAATAGAAATAATTTCATAAATTAAAATTGTGAGGTGAAACTGTTTGATTGAAATAAAAGAAATATGTAAAAATGATTATAAAAAGGCACAAAAATTTGCAATTCAAGGAATGCATTTAGATTGGTATATGAATAGCAAAGCAGTTTTGGCTTTGTACGCAAAATATTTTTGGTATATGGAATTGAATCGTGCAACAAAAGTTTATGGTGCTTATGTTGATGATGCTTTTGTGGGTGTTTTGATGGCTGAAATGAAGAATGAACCGAAATGCTATCACAGCTTATCTAAAGCGATTTATGTGAAGATATTCGATTGGCTTCAACATCTCATCGCAAGAAAAGGTGTTGCCGAATATGACGAAGCAAATCATGATATGTATAATTCCTTCTGCCAAAAGAATAATCCAGATGGAGAAATTATTTTTCTAGCTGCCGACCCCAACTGCAAAATTAAAGGTGTTGGAACAGCATTGTTGTCTGCGTTTGAAGAAGATGAAAAAGAGAAGATTGTTTATCTATATACAGATAATGCCTGTACTTATCAATTCTATGAGCATAGAGGCTTTGAACGGTCAGAGGAACGACAAGTTATACTTGATTTGGATAAAAAGCAAGTTCCTTTAACCTGTCTGCTTTATACAAAGAAAATTGCTGGAAAGTAATAAGTGAATAAATTGCAGTTTATGAAACAGGGAGAAGTATTGTTTATACAGCACCAGACTGTCAGGCTGTAGCGTCTTTTAAAGTAAGTGATCCAATGTAAAGTTAAAGTAAATAAATTTGGTAAGTTAGAATTAATCAAATACAACGTAGATTTAATACGTGGTTTGGATGTCATTAAAAATACTAATGGTGTACTAAACTTTATACATATAATTAATATAATGCAGTTAATGGGGATGATATTATGAAATTCAATTTTTATTTTAGGAACCAGATCAATAAAAGAAAGAGATAAGAAGAAATGGGTGAAAAAGTTATTATTACATCAAATAGTATGGGTGCAATATTGCTAGCAATAGTTGTTAAAAAGTAGATTTTGAAGTTGCTGAAAAATCCAATATTCGGATTGATAATCACTATATGGAAGTAATTTAGATTGCTTCTTGGCATTATAGAAAAGATAAAGCAAAAAAACTACCTCGTATGTATTGGTCAACCGTGAGATAATTATTTCATAGTTGTAAATCTAAGGTATGATTGCTTATCGACTGTTCTTTTTCTCACTTACATTGTAGTTCATGCATAAATGAGTGCCAAATACAAAATCAACTAATAAAATATAATTATTAGAATTTGATGAGGTCTATATGAAAATAGAAAAAATAACATGTGGTATAGCAAATGCTTTTTTAATCCATAGAGATAATGGCAGTATACTAATAGATACTGGCACTAAAAGATACAAGAAAAAGGTTTTATAATGTTGTGAAAAAGCAAATGTAAAACTTATTATTCTAACTCATGGACATTTTGATCATTGTCAAAACACTTCTTATTTAGTGAAAAAATTAAATTGTTTTGTAGGAATTGGAAGAGAAGATGTTTTGCTTCTAGAAAAAAATGAAAAACGTAAACTGTTTGGTAAGGGATTATGGGGGAGTTTCTATGCAAGGGCATCAAATTGCAATATTTGGAAAAATAATGTAGAGAGTGTTTCACCTAATATTATTTTAGATGCAGGAATGTCATTGTTGGAATATGGAGTAGATGGAAATGTTATCAGACTGCAAGGTCATACCAAAGGCTCTATAGGTATAGCATTAACGTCAGGAGAACTTTTTGTTGGGGATGCAATGCAAAATATTATTTTTCCTACTACAACATGGTGCTTTGAAGATTATCAACAGGCACAAGAAAGTGCTAAACTAATAAAAAGTATAAATGCGAAAAAAATATATTATGGGCATGGGTGAAGAACAGAAAGAGTAATAATTTAAATATGAGGAGGATAAAATAGTAAATGAAAGCTATAGAAAATACAAATAAAACTTACTTTGAATGTTTTGCATTTGGTGACAATCCTGAAATGGCAGACGAGCTTTTGGCTCTAGTACTTTCTGGAAAGAAAACTGCAACAGTTTCCGTTGTATTGGAAAATGAGCAGGTACCAAGTGTTGGAGACTTATCACTGGTGCTTGATGGGCATGGCAACCCAGCCTGTGTGATAAAAACAGTGTATCTTGAAATTGTTAAGTTTTGCGACCTAACTTGGGATATGGTAAAACTTGAGGGTGAGGACGAAACCTTTGAACAATGGAGAACGGGTAATATACGCTATTGGACGAGAGATGCTATAAAACGTGGTTATACTTTTACAGAACAAACACCTATTACTTTTGAACGTTTTGAAGTTGTCGAAGTATTTAACAAATAAGATTTGGAAACTTCTGTTTGTAGGGCAAGAGATTAATTAGAATAATAGAATAGCAATTAATCTGCAATCTATGTAAGAGAAGTCAACTTGTAAACACTGTCTACCTTGGAAATATCATATCAATAAATGAAGTAAAATTTTAGATACATTAGAGGAAATGAGAACACCAATGGAGGGTACAATTCAGGGAGAACTATTATCATAATGTATGGACTTTGACATATGTTTTATTCATTGAATAGTAACAGTTTGTATTTAATGTTCAAAAAAATAATACTTGAAAACGCTTAAATATATGCTATAATATTTGTAACTAGTTTATACATACTGATTTAGTGCACTAAAAAGTATGGTTGTTAGGGTTGTTACTGATAATGCAGGCAAAGCCTAAGTAAATAATTTTTTTCACATTTGTGAGGATAATTTTATTTATTTAGGCTTTTTTTGTTGCCTAAATAATAGAAAGGATGATTCGCTTGAAGATTAAAAGAGTATTTAATAACAATGTAGTATTAGTCTACAAAGATGACGACGAAGCTGTTATCTTTGGTAAAGGTATTGGTTTCCAAAAGAAGCATGGAGATACTTTAGACGAAACTAAAATTGGTAAGATTTTTACTACAAACAAAAAACAAAGTTCTAACTTTGAAACTCTATTTAATGAAATATCAACTGAATATGTAGATTTAACTTACAAAATTGTTGAACAAGCTGAATCAGATCTTAACATTGAGTTCAATAGTAGTATCTATATTGCTGTCATGGACCATATAAATTATGCATTAGTTAGAGCTCAAGATAATTTATTTATAAAAAATGACTTAATATGGGAAATTCAAAGAACTTATCCTAATGAATATAAAGCTGCTCTTAATACTTTAAGTATTATTAAAAAAGATACAGGTATAGAGTTACCAGTAGATGAAGCAGGAACTTTAGCAATACATTATTTTAATGCCGAAGATCATAAAAATCATTTAGATAACTCTTTAAAAGCTGCTGATATTATTCAAGGAATTGTTAAGATTATTCAATTCTATTTTAAAATAGAATTTGATCAAACTGATATGAATTATAACAGACTTATGACGCATTTAAGATTCTTTATAAATAGTCTATTAAGCAATGAAAAAAGAAATGAAAATGATGATGAATACTTATTTAATCAAATGGTTATTAAATATCCAGATATTTATGATTGCACTTTAAATATTCGTAAATATATTATGAATAAATTGAATAAAGAAGTAAAAAATGAAGAACTATTATATCTGATGATTCATATTAATCGTATTATAGAAAAAGAAAAAATAAAAAAGGAGACTTCGATTCATGAATAAATATGAACAACTTACTAAAGATATAGTAAGTGCGTTAGGTGGAGTTGAAAATATTCAAAGCGTTACTCATTGTGCAACAAGATTACGTTTTTCTTTAAACTCTAAAGATAAATCTGATAAAGCTAAAATTGAAAAAATCAATGGTGTATTAGGTACACAAATCGGTGCAGGAACATTCCAGGTATTAATCGGAACACATGTTTCTGATGTTTACGATGAATTATTAACGATTCCTGGTATTACAGGAAAAGGTGAAGTAGCAGATGATGAAGATACGACTATTGCTAGTGAAAAAGTAAGTTTATTTGATCGTTTTACTAGAATGATGTCTACAGTATTCTCTCCATATATTCCAGTATTAGCAACTGGAGGTATTGCAAGTGGAGTTGTTGGTTTATTAGCCAACCTAGGTGTAATGACTACAGATAGTTTAACTTATCAAACTTTCTATTCTATTTTTTATTCACTCATTTATTTCTTCCCAATCTTATTAGCATTTACAGCAGCAAAACATTTTAGATCTAATCAATATGTTGCTGCAGTATTAGGGGCAAGTATTATGTATCCTGGTGTTGCTGATTTATTGGTTGCTGGTGAAAAAGCTGATTTATTTGGTATTAATTTTCCAGCATTTCATTTTGCCAGTTCATTTATCCCAATCTTATTAGCAATTTTCTGTATGAGTTATTTTGAAAGATGGTTAAAGAAAACAGTGCCTGCTACGTTACAATTTATTGTTGTACCTGCTGCCTGCTTATTTATATTTGTACCATTAACGATTATGGTATTTGGTCCAGTAGGAAGTTTAGTTGCTAATGGAATCTCTACTGTATATCAAGCAGTTATGGCTTATCCAATTATAAGTTGCACATTATTAGGGGCTTTATTTTCATTAATTATTCTAGTAGGAATGCATTGGGCTGTAACTCCTATCATGTTAGGAATTTTAGCGACTCAAGGATATGAAGCAGGTCTTGCTGCTGGTGGTATGGGTAACTATGCTGTATTAGGAATTTGTTTAGCTGTTATGATTTTTGATAAAAACAAAGAAATGAAACAAACAGCTGGATCAAGTTCATTTACTTTAGCATTATGTGGAATTTCTGAACCTTGTCTATATGGTGTTATATTAAAAGATAAAAAATATATTATGAATATGTTAGTAGCTGGTGCTATTGGTGGATTCATTTGTGGTATCACAGGTGTAGCTGCAACTAACTTTGCATATGCTGGTATTTTATCATTTGGAGCATGGTTAACTGCAAAAAGTTTTGTATGGTATTGTGTGGCAATTGTCGTTTCTGTTGTTGTTGGATTTGTATTAACTGCATTTATGTTAAAAACGAACCAATCAAAAAAAGCTTAAGTCCAAACGAAATAATTACATCGCCTGTATCAGGAGATGTAATTGATTTGATTTATGTCAATGATCCTTTATTTGCTAATGGAATAATAGGTGAAGGTGTAGCAATTCTTTCTGCCGATGAGGATATATACGCTCCAATAAGTGGTGTGATTTCTGTATTGTATAAAACGAAACATGCTATTGGAATCACAAGTGATAATGGTGTGGAATTATTAATTCATATTGGAATTGATACTGTACGTTTGGACGGTAAATATTTTAAAAGTTATGTGCAGAAAGGTGAAAGAATTACATTAGGTCAAAAACTATTGTCTTATAATCAAAAACAAGTTCAATTAGAAGGTTATGATACTACAATTATGGTCATTGTTACTAATTCAAAAAAATATAATATGAACTGTTGTTATGGTTATGATATTAGTGAGGGAGAAAAAATTATTAATATTAAATAAGCAAAGGGGAAACATAAGTTTCCCCTTGTATATAGAAAGTAGGTAAAATATGAAATATAAAAATTTATTTACACCAATTAAAATTAATCAAACAATAATTAAAAATAGGATTGTCGCTGCACCGATTGGAGATGTTTTTGAAGAAAAGGCAATAGGTGGAGCAGGGATAGTTGTTGCTGGACATGCAATTGTTGAATATGGTAGATCTAGTTTTGCTAGTCCAACAGAACCAGATGTGTTTTCTAAATATGAAGTAGAAAAAACAGTGGAAAGAATCAGAAAAATTCATGCTGGTGGAGCAAAAGCTTCTATTGAGATTTTCCACGGAGGGAGATATGCTAGAGTTTTAGATTTTGCTGTAGGGCCTCATGATGAAGTCAGAAAAGATGGAGTCGTTGTTAAAGCAATGGATGAACAAATGATGAAAGAAGTTTGTGATGCCTATGCTAATACTGCAAAAAATGCTATGGATGTAGGGTTCGATATGATTTTCTTGCACTTTGGGCATGGATGGTTACCTGCTCAATTCTTATCGCCTTTATTTAACAAAAGAGAAGATGAGTATGGTGGAAGTCTAGAAAATAGAATGAAATTTCCAAAAATGATTCTAGAAACAATTAGAAATAAAGTTGGACCTCATTTTCCTATTGATATGAGAATAAGTGCTAATGAGTGGGTAGAAGGAAGTATTGAATTTAAAGATGTTAAAACTTTTATTAAAGAAGTAGAACACTTAATTGATACTGTACAAATCTCCGCCGGATTAGATATTAATCATGAGGGTAACGTACATTGTATTACGACAAACTTTATCGAACATATGCCAAATCTAGAATATGCAGCACAGGTTAAAAAAGAAGTTTCTATTCCTGTTTCTGTAGTGGGTGCTGTATTATCTCCTCAAGAAGCAGATTCTATTATTGCGGAAGGGAAAGTAGATTTAGTTGCGTTTGGAAGGTCTTTTATCGCTGATCCTTCTTGGCCCAATAAAGCGATGGAGGGAAGGGATGATGACATCTCTCCTTGTTTAAGATGTTTACAATGCTATCATATATCAACAAATCATCGTAATGTTGGATGTTCAGTCAATCCTAGATTTATGAATGAAGACTTTATTCCGAAAACATTTACAACATCTGCTCATAGAAAAAAAGTTGTCATTATTGGTGGTGGTCCTGGTGGTATGAAAGCGGCCATCACAGCAAGTGAAAGAGGGCATGATGTTACTCTTTTAGAAAAAGACTCAAAACTAGGTGGTCAACTTAAATATATTTCTAAAGAGTTCTTTAAAGAAGATGTAAAAAAATTCTATAATCATTTGAAAGCACAAGTAGCAAAACATGATATCTTAGTGAAAACTCATTGTGAAGCAACACCTTCTATGGTTAAGGAGATGAATCCTGATGCAATTATAATAGCAGTTGGTGCGAGTGAAACTATTCCACCTATTAAAGGGATTGATAAAAAACTTGTAATTAGTGCGACTCATGCTTTGGAAATTGAAGATCAATTAAAAGGTAATATTATTATACTTGGTGGTGGAACTGTGGGCGCAGAGATAGCTCTCGAACAATCACTTATTCATAAAAATAATGTTTCAATCATTGAACTGGGTGATGAACTAGCGACGCAAGGAAATATGCTATATAAAATTGGATTAAGACAAACTATGGAGAAATGTGAATCCTTAACAACTTATCTCAATACGCAATGCACTGAAGTTAAAGATAACAGTGTCATCATAAAGAATGAAGCTGGAATTATCAAAGAAATTCCAGCTGATAAAGTTATTGTTTGTACAGGAATGAAATCATTAAATATATTAGCAGAATCTTTCTATGGAATTACACCAAATGTGACTATGATAGGTGATTGTGTTAAACCAAGAAAAATTATGGAAGCAGTTTTTGAAGGTCATTCAATTGCTTTAAATTTATAGGAGATAAATATGAAATTTTTTAATAGAAAAAAAGAGAATGAAAATAATATCAATATTGTATCTCCAATAAAAGGAGATGTATTACCAATTGAACAAACTCCTGATCAGTTATTTGCTGGAAAGGCATTAGGAGATGGAGTCGTTATTAAACCTAAACATGGAAGCTTATATAGCCCATGTCATGGTGTTGTTGAGGTTTTATTTCCTACAAAACATGCTATTGGAATAAGACTAGATAATGGCGCAAGTCTTTTCATTCATTTTGGCCTTGAAACAGTTCGTTTAAATGGACAAGGATTTGAAACCTTTGTAAAACAAGGTCAAAGAATCAAAAAAGGTAAATTATTACTTGAAGTGGATTTAGACTATATTAGAGAAAATGCAGCAGATGATTGCGTTATTCTTGCTATTTCTGAATTAAAAGATAATTTCACAATAAATAAGAACTATGGAGTACATGAAGTAGGAGATGATATTATTACTATTAAAGGTAAGTAGTATTTAAATGTAAGAAAAATAGCTTTGCATGATTAGTAATTATGCAAATTATAAAAAGACTGTGAGGATTTGGGATTTCAATCTTCACAGTTTTTGTAGTTTAGAGCTATTTTAGATGTTGATTTTGAGAAAGATAAACTTCATGATTTCCAACAAAAAAGATATTATTAAACAATTTTGATGCACTAAGCATAGAAATATAGATATCATTGAAATGTATACTAGACTTTATATATAATTTGTAAAATAAAGTTAATTGTTATTTAATAAGTATCTCGAATATGTAGATTAACTACCTTTAGAATAAATTGTAGCAAATATAGAATATGCCTTAACAGAAGGACAATGACTATCTAATGAAAAAGTAAGAGAAGGTATCTTTTATAAAGGGTGTATATTTAATTGGTGATATAAAGTTTCTATGATAAAATAAAGTTAGAATTATTAGAGATTTTTATAAACGATATATGATGAAAAATAATGCATCTTTGAATGAAGATTTTAAAATCATTGAGGAAATTGTTGGAAAGGTTAAAGAGTATAAGCCATTTTCAGATAATAATTATTCTATTGGATTAGAAGAAGGTGGGGGAATATTTGTTGTTATAAATAAATATTCAGACTTCACAATATTCAAGTTCTTAGTAAACTCATAGTTTACAGGAAGTCAGAATGAAAAATTTTTATTTCATAAGCTAAAAATGATTAGTTATAAATTATAATTTTCTATATGCATATGAAATGGTGGAGGATATATGAACTTTAAAGAACGTGCAAAGAATTTAAAACAAGATATTCCAACTGTCTTCTTATCTTTAAAAGATCAAGATATGCCTATGTTAGCAAAAACGCTGGCGATGATTACTATTATATATGCACTTTCGCCAATTGACTTAATTCCTGATATTATACCAGTTTTGGGATATTTGGATGATATTATTATTTTACCATTTTTAATAGCATTGACAATCAAGTTGATTCCTAAAAATATATGGGAAAGAAATCACAATGCAGCTAAGGATTTATGGAAAGATGGCAAACCTAAAAAATGGTACTATGGAATTCCAATCATTTTGATTTGGATTTTGATTGTATTGTTTATTTTAAAAATATTATTCTTTTCATAAATCTTCTGAAAATTAATAAAAAACTGTGCTCATGATTTCATTATATGATTTTGTAGTTAAGTAAGTTTATTTTTATTGAGGAAGAAAGAAGTTCAAAGAATGAAAAGTCATAATATTTATGAAATATGAAGAATTTAATAAAAAATAAATCTAACAGTTATTAAACGAGGAAATAGTGTTATTTCATAATAATAAAATTAAAAATTTTTAATTATATATATCTAAACATATGATATAATAGAGAATATATAGGAATATATTGTAATTATTTATAATTTGTTGCACTTATAAATGAATATAATGGATTATCAAAAAGAGGTAAGGAAAATGGATAAAGATGAAGATATAAATCAATTGACAGATTTATTAATTGATAATGAAATTGATGAGCGTACAATAGAAATTGCTTTGTCTATTATATGTCATCGTTTCTCATTTACAAGCGGAGCTGTATATGAAACAGATGATATACGCTTTTTTTATAAAAAAGAAACATATAGTAATGGATTTAATCTACCTGATAGAGTTTCGTACACTATTTCTAAAATACCTGGGAAAGTAGATCAATCAATGCATTTTATTACGAGAGTGACTTATAAACCTTCTACAGAAATTAATATACTAGATGTTTTTCATACAGAGAATCTGATTATTGTTCCATTAACTAATACTGAATCGCAAGGATTTCTTGTGTTTACAGGTAATAATGAGAGTAGGGAATTAAATAGTCAAGAAAAGCGTCATTTGTTTATTATGACAGGGCTTATATCTCGATATATAATTACAAGAATTGGTGAAAATAAAGTCAAATTAATGCAAGCAACTTATGAGAGCATTATGGATAGTACTGGTATTGATATCTATGTAAATGATTTTTATACACATGATATTCTTTATGTAAATAAATCAATGGCAATACCTTATGGTGGAAAAGAAGTTTTTGAAGGAAGAAAATGTTGGGAAGTACTCTTTCCAGGTCAAACTGGACCATGTGACTTTTGTCCTCAGAAACATATCATAGATGGAAATGAAAAACCATCATCTGTTTATACATGGGATTATCAGCGTGCTTTCGATGGATCTTGGTTTCGAGTATTTAGTTCTGCTTTTTATTGGACAGATGGACGTCTTGCCCACGTAGTTAGTAGTGCTAATATTACAGATAATAAGCAAAAAGAGGAACTTATTCAATATATGGCAAATTATGATGAATTAACGAGTCTGCCAAATCATAGAAAATTATTAAGAGATGGCGAACAAATCATTGAGCATATAGAAGAATATGAGAAGATGTTTCTTTTGTTTTTTGATATAGATGGATTTAAAGCCATAAATGATACCTATGGACATGATGCAGGAGATAATTTTCTGATTGAACTTAGTCAATTCTTTAAAGGAATACCAATGCTTAAGGATTGTGTATATCGTAAAGGTGGAGATGAATTTGTAGCTATAATTCATGGAAAAGGTATGACAAGAATGAATATTACTAATCTTTCAAGGTTTATTCACAATCGTTTTGAAAAAACATGGTTACTGAATAAAACTAAAGTCAAATGTGATGTTAGCATTGGTGTTGCCTGCTATGGAGAAGATGCTACGACTATGAAAGAACTTTTGTATATTTCAGATATGGCAATGTATCAAGCTAAAAGGAAAGGGCCTGGTAACACGTGTTATGGAATAGATGTTGTTAAAAACTTTGATTAATGCAAGTTTGATGTATAATTTTAGGGAGTCTTATATCTTTCTTTGTTTTAATGAAATAATGCTAATCAGTCTATCTCGTTTACAATCACTTTGGAATGTATAGAAGTTAAAAAAGGTCTATAGAGTCTTCTAAAAATAGGAAAATGACTGCGAAATAGTTCAAAAAAGATTTATAATTAAAATGAATAGTAGGAGAAGATATTTATGGATAAGTATATTGAAAACTGGAGCCTAAAAGAATTACAAGAAGAAATTATAAAGATACGTCTTATTGATTTAAAGAAACAATATGAACTCTGTATGATTTTATCAGAAAAAGCAAAATTAACAAATGATTTATATGCACTGGCTTTTTCATATACTTTTATTAGTGATTTTTATTTGGCTTCTAAGAAAAATAAAAAATGTTTCATTTATTTAGAGCGTGCAAGGAAACTTTGTGAGTCAAAACATTACATAGAATTATTGGCTAGAATATATAATTTTTATGGGATGTATTATAATGCTAATTATGAAGAAATTAAGGCTCTAGAATATTATTTAAAGTCACTTGATGCATCCGAAGAGTGTCAGAATCAGATGTTAATTTCAAGTGCATATAATAACATAGCAACATGTTTTGATATGAAATGTAACTATTTAGAAGCTATCTATTACTATGATAAATGTTATCATTTATTGGATAATATGAATATGAATACAGGTTATTCTAAGGCTGTTGTTTTGTCTAATTTGTGTAATTGTGAATACAAATTGAAGCAGAAAGAGAAGTTGCATGAGCATCTTAAACTTTTTGAGAGATTAAAAGAAAATGAATTTGTTGAAGGAATGCAACTATTGTATCTATTCTGTAAATTAATGAATATCCATTCTCAGAATAATACTTCTTTGAATACTATAATGGATGAGATACTGAATGAACAGAAAAAAGTAGAAAATCGACTTCTCGTATATCAAGTATTAAAAAACATTTGTTCAATTATGCTTGAAATAAATAATCAGAAATATTCAAATAAAATATTAAATATTTTGAATGAAATTCAAGATGATGCTGAAATTAAATCAAAAAGAGAACTACAAAAACTGATTATCAGTTATTATGAAAAATTTGGAACACAAGAGGAACTATTGAAGGCATATCAAGAATTTTATAACATTATTCTTACAATTGAAGATATTGATATGGTAGATAATAGTGGTGGTCTTTCTGCAACCATTGAACTATATAGGACAAAAGAGCGACAAGTTTCATTAGAAAAAGAAAATGAACAGCTTGAAAAATTAATGAATACTGACGATTTAACTCAAGTTTTTAATCGTCGTTGTTTTAATAATGATATAATTAATCAAACACTGCAAAACAAATCATCTGTAGCAGTGGCAATGATAGATATTGATTATTTCAAACAATACAATGATATTTATGGACACCAAATGGGTGATCAGGCATTGATAGAAGTTGGAAAATGCATGAATAAATACAACAGAGAAGGAATTGTTCGCTTTTATCGTTATGGTGGTGATGAATTCACAGTAATATTTATTGACCAATCAGAAGAAAACGTTTGTGAAATCATGGATAGTTTAATAAATGATATAAAGTTTAAAGAAATTCCCCATAAAGGATCAAAGACAGATTGTATTTTAACATTATCTTATGGCTATGCTATTTGTACAGGTCAAAAGATTGATATTCAGGCTTTAATAAAACAAGCTGATGAACAACTGTATCAACATAAGAAATTACGTAGGTTAGTTACACTGAATAAAAAATGAATTGATTGAGAAGGTGCAAATTGAAACTAATATAAGAAATTCTTATTTATTTGCATAATTCATATCTTTAGGAAATGTAATGATCATGAACTAGGTAAAATCAATTTATAAAGGAGCGTGGAAATATGCAAATAACAAAGGAAATTTTATATGGGATTTTAGATGCTTATGTTTATGAAATTATATTTGTAGATAGAAATCATACTGTATGTTATATGAATAAAACAGCAAAGCAAAGATATGGGGATCGCGTTCAAGTAGGTAAAAGTCTTTTTAATTGTCATAATAAAAATTCTAAAGAAAAAATTGAAGAGTTTCTAAGAAGGGCAGATGCTGGAGAGAATGAAATGTTTGAAATTCTTAATGAAAAAACTGGTGAAAGAGAGTTCTTTGTTCCTGTTAGAAATTCAGATGGTGATGTCATAGGGTATTATGAAAGACATGAGGTTTCTTGGACTAAGGATACTCCTCATATACCAATATATGAGTATTGGAAAAATAAACAATGAAATCAAATAACTAGAAATAAGTTAGGTTATTCAATCTTCATAGGCACGCAAGTATTTATATAAAACATAGTGGTATTTACAGACAGTATTAGCGTTAAACTTATATCATTCAAAAAGATGAACAGAAAGTAGCCAGTATGATATTATTCATTTGATGATTATAGTAGAACGCAATTGTCAAAATGATAAATGTTTAATAACATTTGGTCAATATTGTTAAAAAAATCTGGTTCAAGGGTGTTCATTAAAATTATGTTTTGGTAGGAGACTTATAATCATATAAGTCTTTTTTGAAGCTATAATATTGTTATATTCAAGTGCAAATGATTTCATTTGAATTTAAATTATGATATGATAAACATATATATGAGCAAGGTATTGCAAATATAAAGTTGCAATTTTTAATGTCTAAAGACGAGTATTCATTCATAAAAAATGATCAGCAATTGTGTGGTAGATATAGAAAATGATAAATATCAGGAGGCAAAGTATGAAAAAAACACTATCGAAAGTAGGAGCAATATTAGTTCCAGTTATTCTATGTACCTCCTTAGCATTTACAGCATTTCTATCAATCCAATTAATTGATGATTTACAAGGGAATGCAAGGGTTGTTAACTATATTGGTATTGTGCGTGGTGCTACACAAAGGCTCGTAAAAAAGGAATTAAATCATGAACCTGATGATAATCTTATTAAACATTTAGATAAGATTTTAGATGGACTATCAAATGGAAGTGATGAATTTGATTTAATAAAACTTGAAAGTCAACAATTTCAATCGTTATTAGTAGAAATGAAAAATGATTGGAATCACTTGAAAACAGAAATACATAAGTATAGATCTGGTTTAGATAATCAAACTTTATTTGAAATGAGTGAAGACTATTTTGAATTAGCAGATAATACTGTACTTGTAGCTGAAAACTATATAGAAGAAAGAGTGCAGAGTGCAAGAAATTTACTGCTCATCATGAATTCTGTATTCATAGTCATGGCAGGTGGATGTACTATTTTCACGTATTATCAGCAGAGGCGCCAACAAAGAATTATAGAGATTGAAAATGAAAATATCAGAAAAAGTGAACAATTAGCAAGGCGTGCTCAGCAATTGCTTGCACCTATGAATGAAATATCAGAAATGATGTATGTTTCAGATATAGATACATATGAATTATTATTTATAAATGATGCTGGTAAAAGAATATTCCAAGTTGATGATACTCAAAAAAGTTTAAAATGTTATAAAGTTATACAGGGATTTGATGAACCTTGTCCATTTTGTACAAGTTCACTTTTAAAAATGGATGAAACACATTCCTGGGAATATACAAATCCTCTATTAAAGAAACATTATCTGTTGAAAGATCGATTGATTGAATGGGATGGACGAATTGCAAGAATGGAAATCGCTTTTGATATTACAGAAGCTAATAATGAGAAAAAAGAATTAAAACAAAGACTGAAAAGAGATAACATTCGTTTAGAATGTATTCGTGAACTTTATCATAACCGTGATATTAACATGGCTATGTCAAATATTTTAAAACAAATTGGTGAATTATTTTTAGCTGATCGTGCATATATTCTCCTGTTTCATAATAATCATTTTTCTAATCTTGCTGAATGGTGTAGAGAAGGTGTTGAACCACAGATTGATAGTCTACAAGATATACCTTTAACTGGTTATGAAGTTTGGGTAAGCGAACTTGAAGAACATAAAGATATCGTTATTGATGATATTAGGGAGTTAAAAAACAAATTGCCATCAGGTTATGACTTTCTTGCTCAACAAGGTATTAGAAACTTAACATGGGTTCCTTTAGAGAAAGATGGACACTTAAATGGTTGTATTGGTTTAGATAATCAACCGTTAAATATGTCAAAAATGGCTGTTCCTTTCTTACGAACAGTACAGTATTTTATTGCATTAACAATGGAAAGAAATGAAAATGAAAAAACATTATTTGAGTTGAGTCATTTAGATAAATTGACATCATTTTATAATAGGAATTGTTTTATTCAAGATGTTGCAGATATGAGCCATCAGCATGAATCAGTTGGAGTTATCTATTTAGATGTTAATGGTTTAAAAGAAACAAATGACAATTTTGGTCATGATGCTGGGGATAAGTTATTAAAAGCATGTGCAGAAATTATAAAAAGAAGTTCGACTTCAAAATATCTTTATCGTATTGGTGGAGATGAGTTTGTGGTTATATATATGAAAATAAGTAAAGAGGAGTTTGAATATAATGTCCAAAAGATGAAAAATAACTTTATGAGCAGTCAATGCCGAGTTGCTATTGGAGTTCAGTGGACAAAAGATAGTCAAGATATTCAAAATATAATAAAGCGCGCAGATGAATTAATGTATTCAAATAAGCAAGAATATTATTCAACGCATAAAACAACAGGACGCTATAGACATGATAAAACTTTACAATATTTATCGAATCCAGATATTCTTGATTTGAAAATATCTCAAGGACAATTTCATGTATATTTGCAGGCAAAAATAGATGTTAAAAGTTGTGAGTTAGTCGGAGCAGATGCATTAATAAAATACAAAGATGATTCTCAATTTATACAGTCACCTGATAAATTTATTTCTATATTAGAGGATTCTCATCAAATTGATAAGATAGATTTTTTTGTATTTGAGAAAATATGTCAGCAATTACAAGAGTGGAAAAATGCAAATAAAAAATTATTTCCAATATCAAGTCATTTCTCAAGAAGTACCTTTATGAAATCTGATTTTTTAGAAAGACTCGAAACAACAGTAGAACTATATGATGTTCCTAAAAAATATTTAGAAGTAGAGATTACTGAAAATATGTTTACCACAAATTATAAAGAAGTAAAAGAACGAATTACTCAAATTAGATCAGCAGGATTTATTGTTTCAGTTGATGATTTTGGTATTGAAAGCTCGAATCTTGCTCTTTTAGCAACAGCTCAATTTGATATTCTCAAAATAGATAAAAGTTTTATATCAGATGTTGTATCTAATAAAAACACCAGAACTGTTATTGAGTCTATGGTTGATGTTTGTACAAAAATGAATATTAAACTTATTGCTGAAGGTGTTGAAAATAAAGAACAATTAAATGTATTAAAAGAATGTGGAATTAGAACAGTTCAAGGTTTTTTGTTTAGTAAACCTATACCAATGATTGAGTACGAATGGAAGTATATGAAATAAATGGGAAAATATAAAGAGGATAGAATATGAAGAAAACAGATTTACTGGAAAATAAATTAAAGACTAAGGGAATTCTTGCTTTTTTAATCATTATTAGTGTCATAGCATTACTTTGTTCATTGCTCATTAAGCGTGGTTCGGATATAGCCAATAATGAAGTCAATAGATATTTATCAGAGATTTCACAACAGACTTCCTATAAGGTGAATCAAGGAATAGATATGAATATTGATAAATTAACGACCATAGGGCGTTCTTTAAGATATTTAAATAAAGAAAAGCAAGAGAGTTATATTAAGGAAATATTAGCTGACAGTGCTTATGAATGGATAGGCATTGTCTCATCTGAAGGAGTTATAAGGACTACAAATGATCAAGGTGTTCATCTAAATAATTTACAGATTATTCAAGAGGTTTTACAAGGTCAATCTGTAGTAAGTGAAGAAATCGTAGAAAATTCACAAGGTGAAAAGGGGACACTTTATGCAGTACCATATCAGGAAAATAATGAAAAAAATGTACTTGTTGGATGGATGCCCAGTGATACAATGAGGTTATTATTAAATACAGATACATTTGATGGAACAGGATTCTCGCATATAGTATCAAAAAATGGGAATTTCATATTGTATTCAGCAAATTCTAACTCAGCACTTAAAGGAGATAACTTCTTTACTTCATTAGAAGAGCAAGGAAAAGTGAGTGATGGCTATCATTTAGAATCTATGAAAAAGAATCTTTTAGATGGGAAAGATGGTGAAATTGAATTTACAATTGGTGATAATGAGGAGCGAGCTTTGATATATACAGCTTTAGATGAGGGGAATTGGTATCTCTTATCTATTGTTCCACCTGACATTTATAATACTCTCATTAGTTCATATATATTTCAATCTGTTTTAACAGTGGCAGGCAGTGTATCAGTGTTGTTCATTTGTTTGTTTATAATGATATGGTGGGTAACGAAGAATAAGAATCAAGAAATTTATAATATTGCTTTTGTTGATCCCATTACTCTTGGGTTTACACAGCCACGATTAAAAATAGAAATAGATGAATTGATGAATCATTTTGAACCTTTCTCTTTTATTACACTTGATTTAAAGAAGTTTAAATTAATTAATGACTCATTTGGCAGTTATGAAGGAAATAGGGTCCTTAATCACGTATATCATTGTATAAAGAAAAACTTAAATGATAAGGAATCAGTATCAAGAATTAATGCTGATAACTTTGATATTATCTTTAAGACAATTGATAAAGAAGAAATATCTGAACGTTTAACAAAGATAGCAACAGATATTAATGAATTTAATAAGGAACGAGAAATTCCTTATTTTATACCCATTATTTGTGGAACGTATATTGTAACACAAAAAGATGATACAATGATTACTATTCATGACCGTGCTAATGCGGCACGAAAGAAAAATAAACAAAATGGACAGTTACTTTGCAATAATCTTTTTTATGAAGAATTAGAAAGACTTAATATGATCAAAGAAAAAGAAATTGAAAATTCAATGGAAAAAGCATTAGAAAATCATGAGTTTGAAGTTTATCTTCAACCAAAGGTATGTTTAAAAACAGGCAAGGTTATAGGTGCAGAAGCCTTAGTTCGTTGGATACATCCAACGAAAGGAATGATTTATCCAAATGATTTTATACCATTATTTGAAGAGAATGGCTTTATTTTAAAGTTGGATCAATATGTTTTTGAAGAAGTGTGTAAATTATTACGTAGATGGATTGATGAAGAAAAGCCACTTCGAAGAATTTCTGTTAATCTTTCACGTAATCACTTAAATAAACAAGGGTTTTTAAAAGAATATAGTGTAATTCAAAAAAAATACAATGTACCACCAGAACTATTAGAAATAGAATTAACTGAAACAATTGTTTTTGAGAATCTATCCTTGCTTAAAGATATTATTGATGATATTCATAATATGGGGTTTCTATGTTCAATGGATGATTTTGGAAGTGGTTATTCTTCACTTAATGTTTTAAAAGAGGTGCCTGTAGACATATTAAAGCTTGATCGCATTTTCTTTGTCAATGAAGCTACAAAACGCAGCAATGATGTTGTTCAAAGTGTCATTGAATTGGCAAAGAAATTAGATATGGAAACTGTTGATGAGGGAATTGAAACAATCCCTCAGGTTGAGAGTCTACAAAAGATGCAATGCGATATTATTCAAGGATATGTTTTTGCAAAACCAATGCCTATAAGTGAATTTGAAGAAAAATATAATAAAGATCTTGCCATTATTGATGTAAATCATTAAATAAAAATATCCTTTGAAACAGAAGATAAAATTAAATCTGTGAATGAGGATATTTTTTGATATAAATGAAAATATGAATAAACATTTTAAGCTAATGGTAACAAGTTTCTTTACCGATGTAACATTATGAACTTATTTTGCTATAATGGTTAATGAAGATTAACGAAAGAGATGAGACTATGAGCAAACATGAAGTTATAATTAACAAGGAAAAGTGTATAGGATGTCAAATGTGTATAAAAGATTGTCCTGCACATAACATTGAATTCAAAGACAAGAAAGCAGCAATTATTGATAAAGAGTGTATAATGTGTGGTCATTGTGTTGCTATTTGTCCAAAAAATGCAGTTATTATAAGTGGCTACACAGATCATCCTATAATAAGGGAGAAGGATGTAAACTTAAATCCCAATGATATTTTAAATACAATACGTTTTCGAAGAACAATTAGGCAATTTCAAAAGAAAAATATTCCACAATCAGTGTTAGAGCAAATTGTAGAAGCAGGAAGGCTCACACACACAGCCAAAAATATGCAGGATATTTCAATGATAGTATTAGATAAAGAAAAGTCAAGAGTAGAAAGAATGGCAGTTCAACTCTTTAGAAGAATAAAGCCATTTGCAAATCTATTCAGCTCTATGATAAAAAGAACGAATATAACTGATGATTTCTTCTTTTTTGAAGCTCCTATAGCAATAGTCATTGCCTCAAAAGATCCAATTAATGGTGCATTGGCTGCTCAAAATATGGAATTCGTTGCAGAAGCAAATGGTTTAGGTGTTTTATATAGTGGTTTTTTTTCAATGGCAGCAAATCATTCATGGCAAATTAAAAGAATTTTGGAATTACCAAAAGGGAAAAAAGTTATAACAACCTTGGTTTTAGGTTATCCTAAAGTTAAATATCAGAGAAGTGTGCAAAGAGAAAAGAGCGACATTAAATTTTTATGAGGTGAATATATGGAAAAAGAATGTCAAGAAAGATTAGAACAAATTACTTATGGATTTAAGGAATGTCAAAAAGCACTCATAGCAATAGGAGATGAAACAAGGCAAGTTATTTTACTTGTTTTATTACAGAGTGATTTATCAGGTATACGTGTTGGAGAAATAGCTAAAAAAGCTCATTTAACAAGACCATCAGTATCTCACCATTTACAGATACTGAAAGAAGCTGGAATTGTAAATATGAGAAAAGAAGGAACGAAAAACTTTTATTATATAAGTGGAGATGAAACACGTTGGAAGGAAATTGTTGATTTGGTTGAACTTATATATGAAGGCGTTTTGCATATTAAAAAATAGGGAGGAATAAATGATGATTTTATATTTTTCGGGTACTGGTAATAGTCAGTATGTTGCTCATATCATTAGTAAAGAAATACATGATGATGTACTTAATCTATTTGATAAAATACGTACTCAAGACTACACAGCTTTAAAATCTTCCAAACCATGGATCATTGTTGCACCTACATATGCGTGGAGAATCCCACGCATAGTAAATGAATGGTTAAAGAAAACACCACTTCATGGAAATAAAGATATTTATTTTGTGATGACTTGTGCAGGTTCAAAAGGAAATGCAGGATACTATCTTAAAGAATGGTGTCAAGATAAAGGACTTCAATATAAAGGTTGCACACAAATCATTATGCCAGAAAATTATATTGCACTTTATGATACAACTTCTCCAGAATTAATTCCTGAAATTTTGGAACAAGCATATCGTTGTGTTTTAAAGAGTGTTTACTATATTAAAGAAAATAAGTCATTCCCTGAATCATCAATAACACTAAAGGACAAAGTAAGTAGTGGAATTGTTAATGATCTTTTTTATCCTTTATTTGTACAAGCTAAAAAATTCTATGGAAATGATAATTGTATCTCATGTGGCAAATGTGAAAAACTCTGTCCTTTAAGTAATATAAAACTTATAGAGGGTCAACCTATATGGGGAAATCATTGCACGCATTGTATGGCTTGTATTTCTCGCTGTCCAAAAGGTGCAATTGAATATGGAAAGAAGACAAAAGACAGAATTCGATATGTTTGTCCAAAATAACAATTAAAAGTATTATATAAAAACGGAGGCTTGATATCTTATTTATCATTTCTCCGTTTTATTTTTAATATAAATATAAGTTCGTAAATGTTAACTTTTACGAACTTATAATTTTACCACTATATTCCCATATATTTACTAATATTTTATCCTATTTAACGTATTATTACAAGGTTTTTAAAAGTTAACAATTATAAACTCAATGTTTACGAAGGTTGTATAAAGTCTCATCAGAACTCAACATTTACACAAGGACTTATAATTTAAATATACACTATATAGACGACAAAGAGAGGAAAGGTAATATATGAGAAAAAAAGTTTTATTGAAAGTATCAGCTTGTTGTTTGGTAGTAATTATGTCCTTTAATGTATTGATTCAGGGAACATTAGCTACAAAAGAGAAATCTACAATACCAATATCTCATGATGATACAGAAACAGTTAGTCATAGCAAAAATACACCTAATCCAGAAACGGATTTTGATTTTAGTTCTTCTACAGGAACTATCACAAAATATAAGGGTTCTGCTGGAACAGTTATAATTCCAGATACAATTGGTGGCATTCCAGTGAAAGTCATAGGCGATGATGCCTTTAATTATGCTAGAATTAATAAGAAAGTTCTTTCTATAACATTACCATCAACATTAAAATCCATAGGCAATTCTGCATTTTATAATCAAGATATTTCATACATTGATTTTCCAAATGGACTTGATAGAATAGAAGGACAAGCCTTTTTAAATTGTACTCAATTAAAAGAGGTTATATTACCTGATTCAGTATCAACATTGGGGGAAAGTGCTTTTAAACAATGTGAATCTATTGAAAAGGTTGTGTTATCTAGTAACTTGACTGAGATACCGAATTCATGTTTTTACTCTTGGACAAAACAAGGAGCCCTTAATGACATTATATTTAAAGAAGGTCTAGAGGTCATAGGGGCAAATGCATTTATGAATCAAAGTCTAAAAAATGTACAGCTTCCTAATTCAGTTCGTATTATTGATCAACAAGTGTTTGCAAGGCAAGCAGACGCGAGTAATCATGGAGATTTTTATATTGGAACTGGCATTGAAGAGATTCGTTCCCAAAATGGTATTCCAAATATAGCAAATGCATTTTCAGGATGGAAAGGTAGAATTATATTTCCGCTTACAAAAGATGTCATAGACTCTAGAGGAGCAAATGCTATATTAGATTATCCCAATAGTTCATTCAAGGTGTTTTATGCAAATATTGTAGATTATAATACAAATGGTGGAAATCCAGCAAGTATACCAAGTGAAACAGTTTTATTTGAAGATACTATAAAAAGTATTCCTGTTCAACCAATTAAAGATGGCTTTTCCTTTGCAGGCTGGTACAGTGATAGTGCTTTAACTAATCTATGGAATTTTACAACTTCAAAGGTAACATCAGATATAACTTTATATGCAAAATGGGTTCCCATTGAATGGCCAATCACTTTTGACACAAATGGTGGAAGTGCTATAGAAAAACAAAAAGTCAATATGTATGACTTCATTTCTGAACCGTCTACTCCAATTAAGAATGGTTACACTTTTGCAGGCTGGTACAGTGATAGTGCTTTAACTAATCCATGGAACTTTACAACTTCAAAGGTAACATCAGATATGACTTTATATGCAAAATGGGATGAATCAAATTCTCATTTAACTGAAATAGATGAAAATACTATAATTGTTACAAAACCATCTAATACAAACAATAACATTAACACATCAGATAGTACCAATACTCATTTATATATTTTTTTTACAGTTTTATCTCTTTTAGCTTTTGGTATTGTTATTTTTAAAAAGAAAAACATTTAAAATATGATATAAGCTTTGTTGATGGTATTCATATTGGTGAATTTGCAGATCATTAATACAACATACTGATTAATCAGTACTTTCGTTTGAAAGAATGAAACATATATATTATAATATATATAAATGAGAAAGAGAGAAAGGAGATTAATTATGGAAAAAGAAGTGCTAGACTATGTGATTGAAAAAACACATGAATTAATGAATGCATCATCTTGTTGTAATGAAGCAAAAGAAGCTGCTCAATCATGGTTGGACGCTATTGGAACAGAAGATGAAGGTATTGAAACAGAAAAGTATATTGCTGAGTTAGAAGAAGATATTGGAACTATTGATGGCTTGATAGATTTTGCTGGATCTGAGTATGGTATAAAACACTTTGGAGTTGAAACTGCTAAAAGTATTTTAGAACATGCGAAGGAAATAAAGGCTCAAGGTGCAAAGTATTGCGATTGTGCTGCATGCCAAGCTGTTGCTGCAATTCTTGAAAAGAAAGATGATTTACTTTATTTGATGAAAAAAGATTAATTTGATAATAGTCATGAAAAGAGTAAAATGATACATGAACTGCCTCCAATCTGTTAGATTTTTGGTCTAAGTTTTTGGGGGCAGTTCATACAGTGGTTTACTCTTTTTATTTATAAGTATAATTATAAAGTGTTTGTGAATATATGAGAAGTATAGTAAAATATGAAAAAATAGAAAATAATAGCGAGGTTAATGAATGAATAGAAAATATCCTAAAATTATTCTTTCCGAAGAGGGAGAGAAGTGGTTAGATAATGGTCAAATGTGGATGTATAAAAACAATGCAGTTGATATTGATGAAACAATTGAAAATGGATCATTGGTAGATATTATGACAACTAGAGGAAGATATATGGGAACAGGTTTTATTTCTAAGAATAGTCATATTACTGTTCGTATTTTATCAAAGAAAAGTGATGAAATCATTGATAGAGATTTTTTTAAGAAAAGAATCCAATTTGCATATGATTTTCGTAAGACACTAGAACTAGATAATATTGAGAATTGTAGACTTATTTTTGGTGAGGCAGATCAGCTGCCAGGATTAACTGTTGATAGATATAATGACATTTTGGTCACACAAGTGAGTTCATATGGATTAGATGTTATAAAAGACATGATTTATGAACTGTTGCTTGAAGTTTTAAATGAAGATGGGCAAGATATCAAAGGGATTTATGAAAGAAATGATATAAAGATAAGGGCAAAAGAAGGGTTGTCATTAGAAAAAGGTTTTTGGAGAAATGCTCATTTACCAACAACAACAATTATCAATGAAAATGGAATTTTATTACATGTTGATGTAGAAAATGGTCAAAAGACAGGATATTTTTTAGATCAGAAAGCCAATAGAGTTTTATTAAGAAAAATGGCACATGGTAAAAAAGTATTGGATTGTTTTAGTCATACAGGAGGTTTTGCATTAAATGCTGCATATGGTAAAGCAAAAGAAGTACACGCAGTTGATGTTTCTCAAACTGCTTTGAACCAGGCCTATGAAAATGCTAAATTAAATCATTTGGAGAATAAAATGAGGTTTATAAAAGATGATGTTTTTGATTATTTAGATAAATGTAAAGTCGGGCAGTATGATATTATTGTCTTAGATCCACCTGCATTTACAAAATCAAGAAGAACAATTGATCATGCTTATAATGGATATAAAAAAATTAATATGAAAGCTATGAAATTATTAGGTAGAGGTGGATATCTCATCACATGTAGTTGTTCACGTTTTATGGAAACTGATAATTTTGAAAAGATGTTGCGTGAATCTGCTCTTGAAAGCGGAGTGACTCTAAAACAGGTATCTGTGACACAACAAAATCATGATCATCCTATTCTTTGGACAATGGAAGAAACATCTTATTTAAAGTTTTATATTTTCCAGATTATTTAGTATATTTAAATAATGAAGAAGTTTAATGTATAAACTTCTTTTTTAATGGTGCATTTTAAAAAATTCTTTTCATGTGATTGAATCACAGAACTTATCAATATATTTATATAAAATATATTTGAAAAGAGGTTATAAAAATGTTAAAGACTTTAATTATTGGTGGAGTTGCTGGCGGAGCGACAACAGCAGCTCGTTTGAGACGTCGTGATGAAGAACGAGAAATTGTTATTTTAGAACGTGGTGAATATATTTCTTATGCAAATTGTGGATTACCTTATTATATTGGTGATGTTATTAAGAGTAGAGATACTCTATTATTACAAACACCAGAAGCAATGAAGGCAAAGTTTAATATTGATGTGAGAACACAACATGAAGTTATTAAAATTAATCGTCAGAATAAAAATGTTGTTGTTAGAGATTTAAAGAATGGGACAGAGTATATTGAAGAATATGACTCTTTGGTTATTGCGACTGGCTCATCTCCTATTCAACCACCTATTCCTGGTATTCATAATGAAAATATTGTTTCGTTATGGAATGTAAAAGATACTGATTTTATTAAGAATTATATTCAAGAACATAAACCAGAAAAGGTTACTGTTGTTGGTGGGGGATTTATTGGATTAGAAATGGCTGAAAATCTACACACTCTTGGAATGAAAGTCAGCTTAGTAGAGTTACAGAATCAAGTTATGGCACCTATTGATTTTGAAATGGCACAATTATTGCATGAGAATATAACAATGAATAATGTTGATTTATATTTGAGTCATGGAGTAAAGGAGTTTATTCAAAAAGATAAACAAACGATTGTCTGTTTAAATGATGGTCAGCAGATTATTAGTGATTTGGTTATTTTGGCATTAGGAGTGAAGCCAAATAGTTCATTGGCGAAAGAAGCAGATTTGAATATCAATGAACGTGGAGGCATTATTGTTGATGAATATTTAAGAACTTCAGATAAAGATATCTATGCAGTAGGTGATGTTATTGAAGTAGACAATTTTGTGTTAAAAAATAAAACAATGATACCGTTAGCTGGACCAGCAAATAAACAGGGAAGGATCTGTGCTGATAATTTGGTTGGTGATTGTAAGATTTATCAAGGAAGTTTAGGCAGTTCAGTTGCAAAGGTTTTTGATTTAACAGTTGCTAATGTAGGAGTTAATGAGAAAATGCTGCAAGCATTAGGAAAGAAAAAAGATAAGGACTATCTAACAATCATTATTAATCAAAAATCACATGCTGGTTATTATCCTGGTGCCACTCCATTGACTTTAAAATTAATATTTGATTTTGATGGACAAATATATGGTGGACAAATCATTGGTCAGGATGGAGTTGATAAACGAATTGATACTTTAGCTACAGTGATGCGTTTAAAAGGAACTATTCATGATTTGGCAGAATTAGAACTTTCATATGCACCACCTTATTCTTCAGCAAAAGACCCCGTGAATATGCTAGGTTTCGTGGCTGAAAATGTATTAGATAATTTGGTAAAATTCATATATCCTCATGAATTTGATCAACTGGTTCAAAATCATCCAAATGATCATATAGTGTTAGATATAACGGAAGATGTCGAAAGAATGGTATATCATATCAAAGATTCTTATCATATACCATTAGGGCAATTACATGAAAGGATTAATGAATTAGATAGAAATAAAACAATTATACCTTATTGTGCTATAGGTGTACGTTCTTATAATGCTGCTAGAATTTTAATGCAGAATGGATTTTCAAAAGTAAAAGTATTAGCTGGAGGAACTGCCTTTTATAAATCAATGCATTATCTAGAAAACAATTTATCTGTTCAACAACAAAAACAGGAAATTATTCCTGAAGATAAAGAACTTAGAATTCTTGATTGTACAGGATTACAATGTCCTGGACCAATTATGAAAGTTAACGAGGTTATGGCAACTCTAGAAGCTAATGAAGTATTAAAAGTTTCAGCAACAGATATGGGATTTATAAGAGATATTGGAACATGGTGTCAACGTACAGGGCATACATTGTTAAAAAGTGAACGCAAAGGAAAAGAGAATTTTGCTTATATTAAAAAAGATATAAATGAATGCCCAATTCATCAGGCAGTTGAGATTCCACAAGGAAAAACAATGGTTGTCTTTAGTGGTGATTTAGATAAGGTATTAGCATCATTTATTATTGCTAATGGAGCAGCTGCAATGGGTAGACCAGTGACAATGTTCTTTACTTTCTGGGGATTAAATGCACTTCGTAAAACTGAAAAGCAACATATTAAGAAATCATTTATTGAAAAGATGTTTGGAATTATGATGCCTCGAGGAAGTGAGAAATTAAAACTATCCAAAATGAACATGGCGGGTATGGGAACAAGTATGATGAAAAAAGTTATGAAAAATAAAAATGTGAATTCATTAGAAGAATTAATGAGTCTCGCCCAATCTAATGGTGTTAAATTGGTAGCATGTACTATGTCTATGGATATTATGGGGATTACAAAAGAAGAGTTAATAGATGGTGTTGAACTTGCAGGTGTAGCCAGTTATTTAGGTGATGCGGAAGAGTCAAATGTAAATCTATTTATTTAAAAAACTGGAATATTCCAGTTTTTTACTTTGTTAAATTCTTTAATTTTTGATAATCAATAATTTCAATCTGACCCCTAGATAATCTTACGAAACCTTCCTCACTAAAATATTTCAACATTCTTGTGACAACTTCACGTGCACTACCAATAAGTTTGGCAATTTGTTCATGTGTTGCTTTAATTATATAATTGTTACTATGATCAGCTTCTTCAATTAAAAAGAGCGCTAAACGTTGATCAAAACTCATAAACAGAATTTGTTCCATTGCCCACATCACTTTTGAAAAACGGTCAGTTGCAGTTTTATATGCAAATAATTCTACATGGGCGTTTTCATGTGCAATTTTACCAAAATCAGTTGAATTAATTTGTAGAGTTTTACAATCAGTATTTGCGTCTATATAAATATCAAAAGTAATATTTTGTAAAATGCAAGATGCTGATAAGACGCAAATATCACTTTCATATAATCGATAAAGAGTAATCTCACGTCCATCAGGAGACAACATATAGACTCTTAGACACCCGCTTTTAACAAGAATAACACCTAGACATTCTATGTCACCATTATAGAGTGTTGTATTTTTTAAGTATGTTTTAGAAAATGCTTTTTCTTCTATGTGATTCTTTTGTTCGGGAGTTAATTGCTTCCAAAAAGGAAAACTATTCATCAATAACTTTAAGTCACTTTTTTCTAACATGAAATCACCTCTAGACTAATCATAACCAATTCGTTCTCAAATAACAAGGTGTGTGAATTAAAGATTATATCTTTATAGAGAGAATCTACTATTATTATATATATGATTTGTGATTTATGATAGAATATGAAAGATAGAGGGGAAGTATAGGAGAGGTTAATATGCAAGTTTTACTGAGTTTATTAATTGGTTATGTTGCTTTATATATTGTTATTTATCTACATGAAGTTGGACATGCTATTTGGTATTGTCGATTTGGTTGTAAAAAGCATTGGTATCATGTCACTGTTGAACCCTATTTGTTTTTTTCTACACCTTTGCCAGTGGATATAGAAAAAGCTGATAATCTGAGTTCCAACAAGGATATCATTGTTTCTTATGGGGGTATACTGAATAATCTTATTTTTACTTTTATTGCATATTTCCTTATTTGTAGAATCAATATAATGGATTATTATCTATCTTTATTTTTGTGGATGTTTTATACATTACATATTTCAGAAATAGTAAGTTATATGTTTATTGGTAATCTGTATCTAGTAAGTGATATGAAGAATATTGCAAAAAGAAAACCTTTATTGCGTTGGGTTAATTTGGTCATAGGAATCATTTTAACATTAGGGTATGTATGGATATTGACAACAATTCCACAAGAATTATTTATATATATATTAATATATAATCTACTTACAATTGTATGCATGGGATTAGGACGGATAATTTTTACTATAAAACATGGTAAGGGCTCATAAAATTTGTTTTAAAGGAGAAGAAATAACTTTTATTACATGTATATCTTCACCTTATGTAGATTTTTATGCAAAAAACAGCCCTATTACGTGTTCTAGAAATTGATTTAAAAGATACATATAATAAGATTGTTGCTATTTTAGATGAAAAAGGTAATTTTCTAAATGAGAGTGACTATGTAGATTGTAGAAGTGTATGAAAAAAATTATTGTACTCTCTATTTAATGGAAAAATATATAAGGAAAGAGGATATATAATATGAAAACAGAAAGATTGTTAATAAGAAGATTTACACCAAATGATTGGGAAGATCTTTATGAGTATTTATCACAAGAAGATGTGGTCAAATATGAACCATATGATGTTTTTACAAAAGAACAGTCCAAAGAAGAAGCAATAAAACGTTCAAAAAGCCAAAACTTCTGGGCTGTATGTTTACTTGGTAGTGGAAAAGTTATTGGAAATATATATTTAGAAAAACAAGGATTTGAAACTTGGGAACTAGGCTATGTTTTCAATAAAAAGTATCAAGGAAAGGGATATGCGACAGAAGCCACAAAGGCTTTAATAGATGATATTTTTATGAATCATCATGCTCATCGTATATTGGCTATGTGTAATCCACTTAATACGGCTTCATGGAAATTGATGGAAAGATTAAACATGCGTCGAGAGGCTCATCATATTAAAAATAACTGGTTCTTTAAGGATGAAAACGGTAGTCCAATATGGCAAGATACTTATAAATACGCTATTTTAAAAGAAGAATGGCAAACAGATTATAAATAAAAAGCAAGTTGTTTATTTTCCAGTAAATAACTTGCTTTTCATGTTTAAATGACTAATAAAATTTTGGGTTTTTATGACAACATATCTTTCTTGATATGACCATTATTAACAACAGCTAGAACATCAAAATGATGATTAACAACAATAATATCTCCATCATAACCAACTTCTAATTTTCCTTTTGGTAAGTTATATAATTGAGCTGGATTTGTAGAAGCCATAAGAACAACATCATCAATACTACAACCACAAATACGCATCATATTTTGACAAGCTTGATTTAATTTTATTGTACTGCCTGCAATTCTTCCTGTTGCTTTAACACGTGCTTTTCCATCAATGATTTCTATCTCTTTTCCAGAAAAATGATAAATACCATCTGCTAATCCTTTACATGGATTGGCATCACAAATAAGGACAATTCTCTTTGATCCAATTGATTTATAAGTTGCTTTTATGACATCCTCATGAATATGAAATCCATCTACAATAAGTTCACAAAAAAGATCTGATATCATTGCACCTGTAACAACCCCAGGATCTCTATGAAGATGTTGTCCCATAGCATTATAAAGATGAGTAATTCCTTTGGCACCATATTGTTGTGCTTGAACAACTTGACTCGCAGAGGCACTACTATGACCTACATTCATAACAATCCCCTTATTATTACCATATGTAATTAATGATAATGCGTTAGGTAATTCAGGGGCAATTGTCATGGCTTTTATTTTATGAGAATGTTTTAAATAATCATTGAATATCTCTAGTTGAGGATCTTGAATACAGTCTTCTTTCATAACACCACAATTATTTTTATTTAAGAAAGGACCTTCAATATGTACACCTAATAGATTTGAAACATCACAGGATTCATATCTGTTCAATAATTCTAACATATAAGAGTGTGTTTCACATGTTAAACTTGCCATAAAACAAGTGACACCTTCTTCTATCAAAGCATCACTAATTTTCATCATATCTTGATTTTGGCAGGTATTAAAATCATAGCCTATAATTCCATGGGTATGTGTTTCAATCAGACCTGGTATGATATAATTCCCTTTAGCATCAATAACTTTATCATAGTCAATATTGTGATAATCTTTAAATATACCAGTGATAGTGTTATCCTCAACAAGAACAGCACCATTGTCAATTCTTTTATATCCATCAATAATGAGTATTCCATTTTTAATAAGAATTTTCATATATTAGTCATCTCCTTTAATAGCAGCACGATCTACAATGAGATATGCTTGAGGATGATTATTGATGATTGTCACTGGGCACATGATATCAATATCACCATTAATAACCCTTTGAATAGGTTCATGTTTCTTAGCGCCATTTGCTTCCACAATGACTATTTGGGATTCCATAAGTTGTTTTATTCCTAAAGTTATTCCCTGAGATAGAATTTCATTTGTATCAAAATATTTTTTTCCTACTGATTGTGTGATTTCGTCTAAATTAATAATATGTGCACAATAATTTGGATTGACACCAGGTTCATTAAAGCCAAGATGTCCATTTACACCAACCCCTAATAATGTTAATGTTAAACCATTGTGAGCTGAAATATATTGATTAGCTCTTTGACATTCTTCCACTAAATTTTTTGAAAGACTATTGAAAGCATGAATATGGTCTAAAGGAATATGCGCTGGTTCAAATAAATTCTTTTTAAGATAAGCAAGACAACTTCCTGAATTTGTTTGGTCCAAACCTACCCATTCATCTAATTCAATATAATAAGCTTGTGTCAAATCAATAAGTTTCTCTTCATGAGCTTTGCATAATAATTGTAGTGTTTTTACGGGAGTATCACCTCCTGCAAAACAATATAGACCATTAGGTTGAGACTGAAATGTTTTAATAATGATTTCAGTAGCCTGTTGACTCATTTCTTCATAATTTTCTGTAACTATTAATTTCATATTTTTCTCCTTGTATTCATAATTTTATAAGCATCTGATGATTATATGAGTACTATCTATTATTATACGATATTAGTCTTTAAAGTAAATATATGTAGATTGTTTCGATACATATGTTACACATTAGAAAAAAGTAACAATTATGTTACATATTGTAACATATTGGAAAGTTTGATAAAATATAAAAAAGGAGGTGTAAGGATGTTATTCTTAGAAAAAACACCACAGTTATCAGATACTGATATTAATATTTATCAATATATTGTTACACACTTAGAAAGTGTTCAATATATGCGAATTAGGGATTTAGCGCAAGCTACTTTTGCAAGTACAGCTAGTATTTTACGTTTTTGCAATAAATTTGAGTGTAATGGATATTCAGAATTTAGAGTTCGTCTTCAGTCTTATGTTCAATCACAACAAGAAAAATTAAAAAAAGTTGATGAAACAATCTTTATTAATTTTTTACAACGTACAAATGAGGCATTATTTCAAAAAAATATCAATGATGCAACTCAACTCTTAAAAGAAAAAGAATTGGTTTTATTTGTTGGACATGGCTCTTCAAATATTATAGCTGAATATGGAGCTTTATATTTTTCTTCACTTTGCAGTGTTGCTTTATCTGTAGAAAATCCTGCAAATTATCCAATAAATTTCATTTATCAAAATATTTCAAGTAAAATATGTGTTATTGTTCTTTCTGTATCTGGTGAAACAGAAGAAATTATTGAGTATCTGCAGCATTTTAAAAGGAATAACAGTAGTATTATTTGTATAACTAATAGTACAAAGTCGACAATTGCTAAATTGTCAGATGTATGTATACCTTATTATATTACAGAGGAATCATTTGAAGGTTCCAATATTACTTCACAAGTTCCTGCTCTCTATACAGTTGAATATCTGGCAAGACAAGTTCATAGTGCTAAGTTTTATACAACAAAGAGTGAGAAACAAGATGAGAATGAATAAGATGTATATATGGAAGAATGATATATAAGGAAATTAAGTAGTCATGTAGAGTTTTTTAATCATCAAGGAGATATGAGAAGTATTGAAAGAAATTTAAATTTATGGAAATGGATGTGGTGTTTAAATGTTAAGGTTGAATGTGACTAAAATTGGTAGAATTATATAATCGTTTTCTAAAAATGAAAAATTATGTCGAAATTGCTTGTAATTGTTATAATGTATACTCAAAGGAGTGTGTATTATGATTAAATGTATTGTATGTGATTTAGATGGAACACTTATTAAAACTGATGATACTATAGAAGAAAAGACATTAGTGACTTTAAAGAACTATATAGACAAAGGCGTAGAGTTTATCATTGCGACTGGTAGGGATCATAATATGGTTATAGATTTTCTTAATCGATATGATTTGGACTGTGATTTGATACTTAATAATGGAACACAGTATTGTAATAAAACTAAGACATTTAATGATATTTATCCAATGGATAATCATTCTTTTCAAAAGATTGCAACAATTCTAGAAGAGCGTGGTTATCTATTATCTATACATACAAATCAAGGAAAATATTCTTTTAAAGATGCAGAATCATTCTGGGAACAACATGTTCAGATTTTAAAATCATCGCCAGCGTATTTAAAGAAACCTTTACCAAAGAAAACTTTTACAACAAAGGATGGTTATTTAAGAGATTTCCATTATGCTTCAAATGCTAAAGAAATGATTAATAAGGGTGTAAAAGTTTTAAAAATTGATGCTAGACATTTAGATTCCTATTCAGTTAAAGGTATTAAAGAAGAACTGAATATAGAACATCTAGATATTTCATCTTCTTATGAAGATAATATGGAAATAACAACAAATAAAACAAACAAAGGATACTTATTAGAAAAGGTTATTCAAAAGAAAGGATATTTATTAGATGAAATCGCAGTCTTTGGTGATGGTGAAAATGATTGTTATATGTTAAAGCAATTTCCATATTCATTTGCTCCAAAAAATGCCTGTCAATTAGCTAAAGAATCTGCTCAGTATATATTGAGTCAAACTAATGAAGAAGGTGCAGTTTATGAGGGAATTCAATTATTGAGAAAATCGAATTTATTATAATGTATAAATATTTCATATAGTCAACTATACTCTATAGATTGAGTAAGAAACACATATCACGTTATCTATAGAGTATTTTTGTATACTTAAACTTAACACAAAAGAAATTTATTATAATTCTCAATTTATATGAAGGTACAAGGTAAATATGTATAGAAAAAAGTTTCACAGTTGAGAATCAAGAAATAAAGTAAAGGAGGAATATAGTATGAAGTGTCCTTATTGTAAACAAGATTTAGTAAAGGGACATATCCAGACAAGAGGAGAAGTTCTCAAATGGTTACCCTATGATAGACAGATTTCAAGGTTTGAACTACGTTGGAAAGTTAGAGATGAAGACATTAGATTAGGTGATTATAAATTTTGGCATGGTGGAGATGTTGATGCGTATTGTTGTCCAAACTGCCATAAAATTATTATTGATTATAAATAAGAAGGACTTCTTTTTATGATGACTCTACGGAGCGTTTATTGTTTTTTATAATAATATATTTTATTCTATACAGGAGAGGTGAAGGTATGGATTGTCAGAAAGTTGGAGATTTAATTTATCGATTACGAAAGGAAAAACAGCTTACTCAAAAAGAGTTGGCTAATCAGATTGGAATTAGTGATAAAACTATATCTAAGTGGGAAAGAGGATTAGGCTGTCCTGATGTGTCTTTATTAAAAGATCTTTCAGAAATCTTTCAAATCAATATAGAGAAAATATTAGATGGAAAACTCACTTCTAATATAAGAAAAGGAGGAAATATGAAGAGAATAGAATTTTATGTCTGTCCACTGTGTGGAAATGTATTAACATCATCTAATTATGTAGATATATCTTGTTGTGGAAGACAATTAGATCCTTTAACAATAGTTGATCATCAAATACCATTTCAAATGAAAAACATTGATGGGGAGAGTTTATTGACATTTGATTGTCAAATGTCAAAAGAAGATTACATCAGTTTTGTTGCTTATGTAGAATATGACCGCTATTATTTTATCAAGTTATATCCAGAACAAGCTCCAGAAGTACGTTTGCCAGAATTAAGAAGAGGAAAATTATATTGTTATAGTATAAAGGAAGGGTTCATGCTTTTGAAATAAGTATGAATTCTTCTTTTTTCATATTTTGATAGAATATAGATTTAAAGTAAAAATCTTGTTACTATAGAATTATAAAGGAGTGAGGTAAGCAAATGAAAAAAGCGATTATTTTTGATATGGATGGATTAATGATTGATAGTGAGAGAGTGACTTATAATGAGTATGTTAAAAAATTAAAAATTTTAGGTTATGATGATTTTACAGAGAAAATATATAGGCAATGTTTAGGAAAAAATAAAGAAGGTATATGTCAGGTGTTTTTTAATCAGTATGGAGATGATTTTCCAATGATAGAAGTATGGAATGATGTACATGACTGGATTGATGAAAGTTTAAGAAAATATGTTCCAAAGAAAAAAGGCTTAGATAATTTATTAAAGTATCTAAAAGAAAATAATTATTTGACAATAGTTGCAACTTCAAGTGGTCGTACTCGGGTTAATGAAATTCTAAAAAATGCTCATATTATAGAATATTTTGATGATAGCATTTGTGGAGATGAAGTTTCAAAAGGAAAACCAAATCCAGAGATTTTCTTAACAGCTTGTCAAAAACTTGGTGTTAAACCCGAAGAAGCCTTAGTCTTGGAAGATAGCGAAGCAGGAATTCGAGCAGCTTATGATGGCGAAATTGATGTTATATGCATACCCGATATGAAATATCCTGAACCTGAATTTGCATGTCAAGTTACCAAAATAATGGACTCATTAGAAGATGTTATATATTATTTAGAAGATTTAAAACTTCATTGTGAAGATAAAAAAGGAGGTAAATAATGAGACCAAAGTTACATTTTACAGCTCCTCAGAATTGGATAAATGATCCTAATGGATTAATTTATTTTAGAGGAAAATATCATATTTTCTATCAGCACTTTCCATATACATGTGAATGGGGAACAATGCATTGGGGACATGCAACAAGTAATGACCTGATACATTTTGAACATTTACCAATTGCTTTATATCCTTCAAAATCATTTGATCGTAATGGCTGTTTCTCTGGATCCGCATTGATTCATCAAGATAAGTTATATCTATACTACACATCAATTCAATATGCTCAAGAGAATCCAGATTATATTCATGTACAATATAGTGATGATGACTTGATTGCTTCTCAATCATTAGTGATATCTGATGATGGATATAATTTTGATAATCATTATCAGAAACATCAAGTTATTGATGTTATAAAAGATGAAAAGTTGGGAGATGTCAGACATACAAGAGACCCTAAAGTATGGATTGGAAAGAATGGACATATTTACATGATATTAGGAAGTAAAATTCCTAGTGATAAAGGATATGATGGTGAAGTTCTTTTCTATGAAAGTGAAGATGGACTTCATTTTACATATAAAAATAGGTTTATTGATTCTCAAGTTGGAGACATGTGGGAATGTCCAGATTTATTTGAGTTAGATAATCAGTATTATATGATTTTCTCACCAGAGAATATTGACTTACCGCCACGTCCCAATAGTAATGCAGTGATTATGCCAGTTGACTTTGATGAAGAAACATGTACATTAACACGTCTTGGTCATTATATGTATTTAGATTATGGTTTAGATTTTTATGCACCTCAATCTTTCTTGGATAAAGACAATCAACGAACAATGCTTGCCTGGTTAAGAATGAGAAAACCAATAACAAATGAAAAATGGATAGGTATGTTTACAATGCCTAGGGTCTTAACAAGTTATCATCATCATATTTATCAAAGAGTTCACCCAAACATTCAAAATCAATTTACAAAAGTAACAGAGACTCTTGATTTTCAAGAACCATTTCTTATGAAAACGATACTCAAAGATAATGAAGTAATTAATCTAGGTGGTTTAAAATTATATATTCAAGATGATTGTTTATGCTGTGATCGTACAAATATTTCTATTCAGCAAAATAAAGTCTGTAATATGAATCAAACCCCACAGTTAAATCATCAGTGTCAATTAGATATCTATTATGACCACAATATTTTTGAAATCTTTATTAATGATGGATACTATGTTCTTAGTCAAATTGTCTATAAAATTTTAGAAGAACAAACACAGTACAATAAAGAAATAACAACAATATTACAAATAAGATAATTCAGGACTTTTTAAGTCCTTTTTATAATGCAACCAATAATTGCTTTTATTCAAACTAGAATATGTTGTCGCAACCACTATGATTTTTCTAAAATAGAAGTGTCAATAAATCAGGAGGTATTTTATGAAACAGCAATATATACAAGTTTTTAAAAATAAGAATTTTATGAAATTATTTATTGCAGATATCATTAGTCGTTTTGGGGATTCACTAGATGCGATTGTTATGACAATTATTGTTTATTCAATAACTCAAAGTGCTTCATGGTCAGCACTGATATTTGCAGTCAATAAATTACCAACTATTTTTATACAACCATTAGCAGGGGCTTATATTGAAAAGAAAAATAAAAAAATGATTATGGTTATAAGCGATTTGATAAGAGCTGGATTAGTAGGAATAATAGCCACTCAGCTTATGTTTGCAACATTAACGAGATGGGATTTGTTAATTATTACATTCCTTATTTCTATTGTTGAATCTTTTAGACAACCAACATCTATGCCTGTTATGGCACAGATTTTACAATCAGAAGAAATGGAAGTAGGACTCTCTTTAAGTCAAAGTAGTTCTAAAGTTGTAGAATTCATTGGTTTTGGAGTATCAGGTGTTTTCATAGCAACATTAGGAAATCATATTGTTGTGTATATAGATATGATGACATTTCTATTATCAGCACTTATTATTTTGACTATGAGTATAAAACCAATTTTTAAGGATGTTCAAGAAAAAACATATTTCTTTACAGAATTTAAGGCAGGTATTCGTATTATCTTTCAATATCCAAAAATTAAGATTTTTGTTTTTCTTGCTATATTCTTAAATGCAATTATTACTCCTTTGAGTTCTTTACAAGCCCCCCTTGTTGAAGAAGTTCTTCATTCAACAGCAATCATGCTATCTGTTATTTCTACTGCTTTAACTTTAGGTATGATTGTGGGTTCAGTTATCTATCCAATGGTTAAAGAGAAGATGAATATCAAAATGATTGTTATTTTATCAGCTTATTCGATTACAGTTGCTTATATTGGAAGTTGTTTTTCAGGTATACTTATTCAAAATATCTTTTTGCTCTATATTATGATTGCAACAGTATTCTTTGTGATGGGATTAGGAATCTCTATGATAAATATGTTTGCATTTGTAGAAATGTTAAAAGTTATTCCGCAAGATTATTTAGCAAGAGTCTCATCACTTGTCACGTCATTATGTGTGTGTATGGTTCCAGTTGTATCATTTATTTTAAGTGGATTAGCATATACATTAAGTACTTTTTCAATATTTGTGATTGTTGGTGTTATTAATATTGTTATATTTATTCTATTCTTTCAAAAGAAATTAAATATATTATAAAGTAAGTTATGAAATATTTATGTGAAAGAGATATAAATATAGTATAATGTTTTTATAAAGGGGGTATTGAGATGATTGAAGTGAATCACTTAACAAAAAGGTATGGAGATTTTAAAGCAGTCGATGATGTAAATTTGGTTGCCGAAAGTGGTAAGATAACAATTCTTTTAGGACCAAATGGTGCTGGGAAATCAACGACAATTAAAAGTATAGCTAATTTATTAAAGTTTGAAGGAGATATTCGTATTTGTAGCTATCCAAATGATACTATTGAAGCGAAACGTTGTTTTGGTTATGTTTCTGAGACACCAATTCTTTATGATAATTTAACTGTTGAAGAACATATTGATTTTATTGGTAGTGCATATCAAATTAACGATTATAAAGCAAAGGCTGAGAAATATTTGGAATTATTTAAACTTACTGAAAAAAGAAAGAAAATGGCTAAAGAATTAAGTAAGGGAATGACTCAAAAATTAAGTATGTTGTTAGCATTTATGATTGAACCAACAGCTTTGTTAGTAGATGAACCAATGGTTGGATTAGATCCTGCAAGTATTGAAGATACATTAAAAATATTAAGAGGTTTAGCTGATCAAGGATGTGCTGTTTTGATTAGTACACATATCATTGATATTGTTAGTGATATTTTTGATGAAGCGTATATTATGAATAAAGGGCATATTATTAAACATGTCAAAAAAGATGATCTTCAAGATGAATCATTGAAGGAATATTTCTTTGAATTAACGGATGGTGAATAATATGAAGACGTTATTTTATCTTTGGTATTTAAAAACTAAGGGAACAATTCGTAATTTGATGAAAAAGCCATCTAGTGCGATTTTTACAGTATTTGTTGTGTTGTTATATGGTTTCATATTTGTGAGTTTATTTATGTTTAAAGATAAGAATCCAATGATCATTACCACAGGACTACACACATCTATATTGATTTTAATTGCTTTTTTAGCACTCATGTTATTTTCTACACTCATGTCATCAAAGAAAGCGCTGTTTTATGGAGAAGATGCTTATTTCTTATTTAGTGGACCTTTTACTAGAAAACAAATTATGGCTTATTTAACTTTTCAAACCGTTATTCAAGCCATTATGCTTGGGTTCTTTGCTATGATTTTCTTTGCAGGAACAGGTGGTGCAGGAGGCTCTTTTGATGGAATATTTATTCTATTAATGTTTGTTGGAACAATTCTTACAATTATGACTTTCTTAATACTGACAGATTATATTTATATTTTATCTATTGGCGATAGAAAATATAAAGTATTATCAAAATTAATTCCAGCTATATTTATTATAAGTATATTCATTATTTTAGGATTAACATATATACAAACAGGTCAATTAAAATCAATTATGGTTGATTTTATTCAATCACCACTATTTTATTATGTTCCTATCTTTGGTTGGTTAAAATTAACTCTTGTTTCATATGTTGCTAAAGATATGATTATGTGTCTATTAGGAATAGGTTTGTTATTGTTAGGACTTATTATTGTTTATATTGTTTTTATTAATTATAAAGGTGATTTTTATGAACAGGCGTTAGCTGATTCATTAGATTTATCTAAACGTATGAAATCATTTAAAGCAGGCAATCAAGATGCTATGCGAAATACAAAAGTCAAAACAAATGTTAGTGGTAAGTTTAAACAAGGAGCTTATGCTATCCTATCTAAAAATATTCTGTTAATGAAAAAAACAAATCGTTTATTAACAATTTCTGATATTATGTCAATGGGGTTATATATTGTTATTACTATTTTTAGTGACTTAGGTTATGGCTTCTTTATATATATGCTTGTTATTTATATATTTTCATCACTTCAGCAAAGTGAACTCTATAATGAATTACAAAATTATCATATTTATTTAATTCCTGATAAACCTTTTAAGAAGTTGATAGCTGTCATGATTCCAACATTTATAAAAGTATCATTAATGACAATTATATCTATAATTATTGTTGGGATATACTATCAAGCTGGATTTTCAATGATTATGATGTACATTATTAATATGTTAGGATACATTTGTGTATTTATGTCTTCAAGTGTTCTTTCTATACGTTTCTTAAAAAGTCGTTCTTCTAAAATATTTGAAAACATAATGAGAATGTTGTTAATGATAGTTTGTTCTATACCATCTATTGCGATGACTGTTTACATAGTTATGACTGGAAATGTGAACACAACAACACTCATGATTATGTCATATTCTTCACTGATCATGAACTTTGTTATTTCAGTTATTATTATTTATTTTTGTCAAGACATGATGAATGGTAGAGAATTAAAGAGTGAGTAGGAATTTTGAAGTGCACCCCATAATTTGGGCACAAGTGATATGTACCCTCTTTACTGGCCAAACCAGTAAGGAGGGTTTTTACATGAAATATGATTATGTATTTAAGTTGAATTGTGTTGAGCTATTTAGAAATATATATTTATGTCATTGATAATTATATTGTTTAAGTATAAATAAAAAGAAACTATCAGAAGATAGTTTCAAATATATTTTCATATAATTTCTTAAGCGAATTTCCTCATAATTGTTTCTTGTTAAAAATACTCATACTTAAGAATATATTAATAATAATGATAATGACTGTAAGACCTATTGATGGAATAAAGTCTGTTAATGATACAGATTTTGTCAATAAAGCTAAATTCTGATTTGTCAAATAAATAGGACTATATTGGGCAAGTGTCTCAAATATAGAAATAATCATACTTATCACATAAGCTAGTCCAGCTAAGAGAAGTCCCCCTGCCATATTTTTGGTAAGAATACTACCTAAAATAATAAAGCTAATCATTAACAATCCAAATAACCAAACAAAACTAACAGAAGCAAATAAGCAATATACAGAAGTATCAGTCCAGAACAATAGATTATACAGAAATGTTATAGCAAAACTTAAATAATAACAAAATGTCCAAACTAAACTTATAGTTATAAATTTTGATAAGACAACTGTATGTCTAGGTAATCCTTTAGATAACATGTTGATAAGTGTACCTTTATGAAGTTCATTGGCCACAATTCCACCAAATACAATTAAGAAAATAATTAATCCCATTTGCGGAACATTCTTGAAGAATTGAGTCCATGAATCAAGTACTGTAGGTGTAGGTATATTCATTACTCCTTCTGGCATTACTAATGATACGATTTCTGGCAGATATTTTGCAGAAATAGGATTTAAAAAGCCTAATATAAGAAAAATCATAATGCTGATAAAGAGTTTATAAGTTCTTAAATATTCAATAAATTCTTTTTTAGAAAATGCTATAAAAGATTTCATTTGACAACCTCCATAAAAAGATTTTCAAGAGTTGGTTCCTCAACAATTACTTTTTCTGCTTTGATATGATTTTGATATAAATAATGGAAAACTCTCATTTCTGTAGTATATATATCCTTTGAATGTATTGTAAGGCGATGATGTTCTTCTGGAATGATTTGAAGATCAGAAAAAGTATTCATAAAATCATCAATATGAAGATGGTCATAGAACTGAATAGATAAAGCATTTACTGAATGCTTAGCTTTTACATCTTCTAAAGATCCTTGAAAAACAATTTGACCTTCATTCAATATAGCAATCTCATCACAAACTCTTTCTACATCTGAAAGAATATGAGTTGAAAATATAATCGTTGTTTTATCTTTAACTTTTTGAAGAATATCCAATATATCTTTTCTACCAATTGGATCTAATGCTGAAGTTGGTTCATCACAAATAAGCAATTTAGGATTATTTAATAAAGCTTGAGCAATTCCTAATCTCTGTTTCATTCCTCTTGAGAAACCAGAAATTCGTTTTTTAGCATGTGCAGATAATCCTACTAATTCAATTAATTCTTGACTCTTAGTTAGAATATCATGTTTTGCCATATGAGTGACTTGTCCACATAGTTCTAGATATTCTAAAGGTGTCATAAAGCTATAGAACTCTGGAACATCTGGTAGATAACCAATATATTGATTGGTTTGATTGTTTCCATAGTTTATCTGTTCATTGCAGACAGTAATATTACCACCATCTATCTTCAATAAACCAAGAATGGCTTTCATTGTTGTTGTTTTTCCTGCACCATTTTGTCCAATAAAACCAAAAATAGTATGTTCTTTTACAGAAAAATGAACATCTTTTAAAACAGTTTGTTGTCCAAAACTTTTCTTTAAATGATTAATCTCAAGAATAGCCATTAGTCTTCACCTCTACCAAATATGAAATAAATAACTGGTCCAATAAATTGAATAAATAAAACAACTAAACTCCAAATGATTTTATTTCCAAATTTATAATGAGGATGACGCAATACATGTATAAATGAGAAAATAGCTAATGTTAACTCTATTACAATAACAGGTAATAGTACTGGTAAATATTTTATAATTGTATCCATATTAGTTCTCCTTTAATTTTTTTAATTGATGAAGACAAACTTGAAAACGTTTTTCATCTTTTAATGCTGTAAACATTGGTGAATTTAAAACATCAACAACAGACTCTTTAATTAATTGTGCTCCTCTGGGTGCATTTATTCCTAACATAAGATCATTTAACCAGGGAGTTATATCTGTAAAGAATTCATCACCATGTAAACTTAAAAAGTCGAGATCTGTTTTTAAAAGTAATGATGTATATTTTTCAATCATAAGTAAAGCTTGCTCATTGTTTTGACAGGTTGTATAAAAATGTGCGGCATTCAAATATACAATAGCTGTAATATTAAAGTGCAATTCTTCAATATGAAAAATATCAATGAGTTGAAAAATTCTATCTAATATTTTTTCACAATAGTCTTGTCGAGAAATATTTACATTTAATAATGATATAGAATTTTGAATAGTCATTAAAAGATGTTGATAGACATTTGATTGATAGATTTCATTTGCTTTCTCCAAATTCCCTAGCATTTGAAAAGCAGCTCCAATCATCTCACAATCTTGAGAGATAGGTCTTGCAGTTTCACCAAGAATATCTAATATTTCGTGTGGTTTTTGAATAACAGTGTATATTGTCAATTCTAATGAAACGGCATCTTTTACAAGTGTTGGCAAGTTACATTCAGTTTCAATACGTTTACAAAGTTGTAAACATTCCTCTATAATCTCATCTTTATTCTTAAAAAGAATATAATGATTAAGATAAAGAACGGCCATATAGTATAAGAGTTCAAAACATGAATAGTATTGCTTAATCAATTGTTGACACCGCTGGTATGTTTTGATTGGGTCTTTGGCCATATCTAGAGCAAGTTCGTTATAAAGTGACTTTATTCGCTCTTTTGAGAGTTGGGGAGAATATCCCATGAGTTCATCAACAGATATATTAAATAAAGCTGCCAATTGTGGCAATAGAATAATATCTGGAAATGTAAAATTATTCTCCCATTTAGAGACAGATGATTTTGAAACACCTATATATTCAGCTAATTGATCTTGTGTTAACCCGTTTTTTCTTCTGTAATAGACAATATTTTTACCTAAATTTAATTCATTCATTTTATCACTTCACTTTCTATACTCACATTATATGTTTTTAAAAATAAAATACAATGGATTTACTAGCAACACATTGAAGAAAAGTTTCCATTTAAGAAACTTTTTCAAATATAAAAAATTAAATTAAAGTGTAAATAAGTTTGACTTATAGAATGAGGCATGTTATGATGAGCAAGTAATAAAAGGCTACAAATTATAATTCACAATGGGGATTGTTATTGAGCACTTGATGTACAAATTCCTTCTGTGAATTTTTTATATCAATGCTTCCTTTTGTTAACACAAAAAAGGAGGTATTCAAATGAATACAGGTAAAGTAAAATGGTTTAATTCTGAAAAAGGTTTTGGTTTCATTACAGTTGATGGTGGAAAAGACATCTTTGTACATTTCTCAGCAATCGCTGGTAGTGGATACAAAACATTAGAAGAAGGACAAAACGTTAGTTTTGAAATTACTGAAGGTGACAGAGGTCCTCAAGCATCTAACGTAACAGTATTATAAGAATTGAAAACAAGAGAAATCTTGTTTTTTTATTTTATTATTTAACTTGACTTATTGTCTTATCCATGTTAATGTGAGAGAGTAATAGAAGGTTATAAATTATAATTCACAAAAAAGGATTGTATTTAGCACTTGATGTACAATTTCCGATTTTGTGGTTTTTTTATATCAGAGGCTTCCTTTTGTTAACATAAAAAAAGGAGGTATTCAAATGAATACAGGTAAAGTAAAATGGTTTAATTCTGAAAAAGGTTTTGGTTTCATTACAGTTGATGGTGGTAAGGACATTTTTGTTCATTACACTTCAATTGCTGGACATGGATATAAATCTTTAGAAGAAGGACAAAATGTTAGTTTTGATGTCACTCAAGGTGATAGAGGAGATCAAGCATCTAACGTAACAGTATTATAATTCCAAAAACCCCAAGATATGTTCTTGGGGTTTTTTTGAAAACAATATCACGTCTTGTTTTATCGACATGGTTTTTAGTATGAGTGTAACGAGTTAAAATCACTTTATTAGATATAGTTTCCAAATGTGCAACCATATTGTGCCACATTTAAGGCATCATTTGAATATATGAAAAGTCATTAAGTTTCAAAGTGAGTACACTTGAAAGAAGATATCTGTAATTTTCTTATGCTATTATATTCTTATTATAATAAAAAGACTGTTGTTTAAATACTATGTCAACAGTCAGAGCCATACTTATAAAAAGCATGGCTTTTTATAAGTTATAATTTTTGTTGTATTCCCAAAGGAATATCTTTTTTAGGAAGTTCTCTTTTGATTTGTTCACTTTTATCAATCATTGACTCTTCCTTTTTCTTTTCTTTACTATCTTTCATTTTATCACCATCCTTACTTTATCTTAACCAAAATAAGGATATATTAAACAATATAGAGTCATCATTCATTTTCATTCAATGTATATGAAGTGGAATGCCTTGATATTTCTAATTGTTTTGTTATAGATATTTTAGTATCTAGGTTTTTTTGATAATTATGTAAAAATACGCAAGAATAAAGAGTATTGAGAATAAGTTCAATAGAATACTCAGTTGTAAAATTAGCAATTTTAGAATGTAATTTCTCACGCGTTGAAATAGTTAATACACATTGTGCATATTTTTTAAGGGAGTTATCACCTAAACTCGTTATAACGATGATTGGAATATGTCTTTCCTTTAACTGTTTAGCAATTCTTAAAAGGCTATTTGTTTCACCTGAATAAGATATAATAATAGCACAATCATGAGGAGATGATGAAAAAATAGTATACATTTGATTACCAAAAGTATTTTCTAGACTGACTTTCTTTTGTATACGTAACATTTTAAATTTAAAATTTTGAGCTATACAAAGATTATTTTCAATTGCAAACATATGAATATATTCAGCTTTTATTATAAGTTGTGTTGCTTTTTGTAAGGAGTCATGATGAATAAGATTGAGTGTGTCTTTTGAAGATTCATTCATTAAAGCACTCATAATTCCAGCAACCTCCATAATATTATTGTTCTCTGTAAAAGGAATATTAGAATCTATATCTATAAAATGAGCTTGGATATACTCTAATTCCTTAATATAATCTTCTTTTAATTCGTTGAATCCTTGATAACCGAGTTTCTTGGAAAAACGTACAATTGTTGCACTGGATGTAAATGTTTCTTTAGCGATATTACGTGTAGAAAGATCTCTAAGTTCATATTTATGAGCAATAATATAATCTCCGATATCCTTTTCACTAGAGGTGAGTTGAGCCTCATTTAATCTTTGTTCAAATAACATATATGTCCCTCCTTATATTTATTATATATGAAACACTGCTTCATATAAATGGGTAATTTATGAACCAATTATAAAGCGTTGTAACAACTTTGTGATAAAAGAATGCGATATATTGGGATTTGTAATATATTGTTGTTATTGAAAGGAGGTTATTTATGAAAAATAAATATATGTTAAAAATTTCATTATTATCTGTTTCGTTATTAATGGGAACAGCAGCAGCTATTAATGGTAATATACCTGCATTAGCAGATGCATTTATTAATATTCCATTATCATTAGTAGAGATGATTTCTACTTTGCCATCTCTTTTCTTAATGATTTCTGTGTTGATAAGTACAACAATTGCTAAAAAGATTGGATATAAAAGAACAATAGCTATAGGGATAGCCCTTGTTGCTGTAGCAGGATTTATTCCTGTTGTTGTTAATAACTTTTACATTATATTAGTATCTAGAGCAATTTTTGGTTTTGGTATCGGACTTTTTAATTCTTTAGTGGTTGCATTAGTAAACTATTTTTATGATAATGAACAAAGATCTAAGATGTTTGGTTTCCAAAGTGCTTTTGAAGGTATGGGAGGACTAGCTGTCACATTTATTTCTGGGCAATTACTAAATATAAGTTGGAATGCTTCGTTTCTTGCCTATATGATTGCTTTTCCAATCTTAGTCTTATTTATAACTTTTGTTCCAAAAGTATCAACAGATAAAATCACTGAAAAAAATAAATCTCAGATATTTCAAGAAAGACAAAATACAAAGGAAGATTTTCCTTTAATGGTTTTGGGGTATGTTGGAGCTATATTCTTCATTGCTATTTTCTTTATGTTAAGTGGAATAAAAGTAGCAGGAGTTATGCAGGCAGTTGGTTATGGAGAAACAAGTTCAGGCTCGTTTGTCATTATGATGATTGGTATAGGTGGAATGATAGGTGGGTTTCTATTTTCAAAGGTTTTACGATTCTGTAAAGAATATACAATAACACTAGGGTTAAGTTTACTTACAATAGCGATGTATATCATTGCTATTGCAACAAGTATTTTACCAACTTTATTTGCTGGAATACTCATTGGTATTGCTTTTCGATTTATTTTACCTTACTTTATTGATAAAATTAATAATAGTCAACTTAGTAATCCAGGTTTAGCAACATCTTTATTATTAGTAGGATATAACCTTGGTATAGCGATATCACCATATGGAGCCATATTCTTAGAAACAATTTGTATCTTTAGAGGTCCGAGTGCAATTTTTTATATGAATGCAATTGTTTTTTTAATTATGACTTGCATAAGTTTTTTTGTTATGTTAGTTTTTCATTCTCAAAAATGTGCATGAATACAAAGAAAAATAGACAGGTGTCATGAATAGACATATTAATAAAGAATTATGATTTCCTCTTTATAAGAGGAAATTTTTTGCTTGAAAATGGAAATTTTTGTGTAAGAAAGTATTGTATAATAGATTTGGTTATATTGAGAAAGGATATATAGGTTTTATGGAAAAGAAACGAATTATTAAATTATTAAAAATTTTAAGTCAAAGTCAATGTCCTATAAGTGGACCAGAACTTTGTACGAAGTTAGATATTACTGTAAGGACACTGAGGAATGATATTAAAGAATGCAAAAATGAATTTCTACAACATGGAATACAAATTATTTCTAAACATGCAGTTGGATATACATTACAAGTTATAAATGAAGAAAGTTATTATCATTATTTAGAAGATATGATGAAAGAAGAATCAGAGAATCAGATGCTTATACCTATTTATCCAGAAGAGCGAGTGAATTATTTAATTCGTATGTTTTTAACACAAAATGATTACATTAGGATAGAAGATATATGTGATATGATTTTTGTAAGCCGTTCTACATTAAGTAATGATTTAAAAGAAGTAAGAGAAAAATTAAATTATTTTCATTTAGAATTAGAGACCAAGCCAGCCTATGGCTTGAAAATTACAGGAAGCGAATTTCATAAACGTTCTTGTATATCACAATACTTTTATCATACCAATGGTAATGATGATATGTTTTTATCACAAACGAAATCTAGTCAGCAGCAAGAAGAAATATCAAAAATATTATATGAAACAATGGTTAATCAGAAATTTAAATTGACAGATATTGGATTTCACAACCTAGTTATTCATATCATGATAGCATTATTAAGACTGAAAGAAAAAGAACAACTCACTCACTATAAATATGATGAATCTATTAAGAATACTAAAGAATATGAAATTGCTATTCAATTATGTAGAGAAATTGAACACAGTTTTCATGTAATATTTCCTGATATAGAAATTTATTATATTGCTTTACATCTTTCAGGTAAAAAAGCAGTTCAATATAGTTCTAACTCTCTTTTTATGAATCATGAATATGAAATACTTATGACACAAATTATAAAAGAAATAAAAGATAAATATAATATTGATTTTACTGCTGATATGGATTTACAAACATCTTTATCATTGCATCTCCAACCAATGATGAATAGACTAAAATATGGTATGTATATTCAAAATCCATTATTAGAACAAATTAAAACAGAAAATCCACTAGCATTTGAAATTAGTGTACTCACAGCTAATATTATTGCAAAAAATTATCAGGTAGATGTCAGTGAGAATGAAATTGGTTATATTGCTCTACATTTTGCATTAGCTATTGAAAGATATCAAAAACAAGGCCCTAAGAAAAATATTATTATTATATGTGCAAGTGGGATGGGGAGTTCACAGATTCTTTTATATAAGATTAAACAAAAATTCAAGGAAAACATAAATAGTATCTATGTAACAGAACTATATGAACTCCCTAATATAGATCAAAGTTTATATGATTTTATATTAAGTACAGTCCCTATTCCTTTTCCAACACAAATTCCTGCAATACATGTACAATATTTTTTAGATAACCAAGATATGATCTCTTTAAGTGAGTTCTTTAAAAATCAAAATGAAATGTCATTTGTTGATCAGTATTTTCATGATAATCTTTTCTTTAATGATTTGAAAGGAAAAACAAAAGAAGAATTAATTCATGAAATGTGTACATATATTAAGCAAGTTAAAGATATTCCAAATGGATTTGAAGAAGAAATTTTCAAAAGAGAAAACTATTCTGTAACTGAATTTGGGAATATGATTGCCATGCCACATCCAATGGAACCAATGACCAATGAAACATTTATAACTGTAGGTATTTTAAAAAAACCAATAAAATGGAAACATCAACAAGTGAAGTATATCTTTTTATTAAGTATTCAAAAGAATTCAAAAGATGCATTAGGGTTACTCCATGAAACACTCTCTTCTCTTGTTTATGATAAAAAAGCTATGCAGGAGTTAGAGAAAGATTCGTCATTAACAAATCTTAAAAAGATTCTTAAGAGAATTGCAGAAGAGCAAAAGGAAAATGATATAGATACATTATTTGGTTAATAATTTCCTCTTTTATAAGGGAAATGAGTTCGATTTAAGTATTTTCTAATTTAATTATAATGAAAGTAGGTAGGCGAAAGCAATGAAAAGAATTCTATTATGTTGTGCTGCTGGGATGTCATCAAGCATTCTAGTCAAAAAGATGAGGCTGGCTGCAAAAGAACATGAAATAGATGTTGTAATAGCAGCAGTCAGTGGAAATCAAGTACCACTCTATGTAAGTAAAGTAGACGTCATATTAGTAGCACCAGCATTGGTTTATGAATTTGAAAGAATTAAAAAAATTGCTGCACCCTATAAAGTTCGTGTCTTTTTAATCGGCCGTGAAGACTACGGACAAATGAATGGAGAGATTATTCTTCTAAAACTTTTAAACAAAATCGAACAAATGAAACAGGAGGAAATCAAAATGGGTTCATTTACAAGTATCATTGAATCAAAGTTAATGCCAATAGCAGTCAAACTTGGATCAAATAGATTTTTAACAATCATTCGTAACTCAATGGTTGCATCAATGGCATTATTAATTATTGGAAGTATTGCAACGTTATTGGCTAATATTCCTTATGAACCAGTTGCTCATTTCTTAGCACCAGCCAACAACTTCTTTAATACAATTTCAAGTTGTACAACAGGAGTTATGGGTTTGTTTACAGCGGCATCAATGGGGTTCTATGCATCTGATGAATTAGGTACAAAACCATTCCAAACTGCTGTGACTACAGTTTCTGCATTCTTAATTACTCAGTATGATGCTGAAACAGGATTAAATGTAGCAGGGTTTGGTTCATCTGGATTATTTACTGCACTTGTTGTAGGTTTTACAGTCGTTTATACCTTGCATTTCTTTGAGGAAAAGAATATTGCGATTAAGATGCCTGAAGGTGTTCCACCAGCGGTCTCAGACTCATTCTCTGCATTATTACCTGCAACGGCAATCTTAAGTGTATGGACATTTATTTCAGTTGTCTTAGGATTTGATGTTAATGCACAGGTTCAGACATTAATGTCACCAGTTTCATCATTAATTGCTTCTCCATGGGGATATGGAATTTATCATATGTTATGTGGATTAGTATTCTTTTGTGGTATCAATAGTGCAGTTGTGTGTAATGTTGCTTATCCATTCATTGTTGCTAATGGTGCTGCAAATGAAGCTGCCGTATTAGCTGGAAATGCCCCAATCTTTGCAACAACTTATGGTACTGATACAATGATTTGGGCAGGAGGAACTGGTGCCACTATTGGTTTGGTTTTATTAATGACATTTATTGCGAAGAGTAAGTATTTTAAAACTTTAGGAAGAATGTCTGTTGGTCCTGGTATTTTCAATATTAATGAACCAGTTATTTTTGGTGCACCAATTGCATTTAACCCAATATTCTTTATTCCATTTGTATTCCTACCAGGTTTATTAGCAACGTCTACAGTATTATTGATGGAAGCTGGAATTATTGCAATGCCTACAATTGGTATGGTTCCTTGGACTTTACCACCAGGTTTAATTGGTTTCTTTATGACAGGTGGGGCTATCTCAACAACAGTTTGGTCAATATTAATTGTTGTTATTACAATTGTCGTTTACTATCCATTCTTTAGAGTGGCTGATAAACAACAATATGAAAAGGAATTACAAGAGTCAAAAGAATTAGATAATCAAACGATTTAATATAAAGGAGATGAATATTATGAATAAGTTTCCTAAAGATTTTTTCTGGGGAGGAAGTATCGCTGCTCATCAATGTGAAGGTGCTTGGCAAGAAGGTGGAAAAGGTCCAGGAATAATGGATTACTGTACTGCTGGAAGTTATGAGGTTCCAAGAAGATTTACCAAAGAACATGAAGAAGGCACATTATACCCAACTCATGAAGCCATAGACTTTTATCATAGATATAAAGAAGATATCAAGCTGTTTGCCAAAATGGGATTCACTGCGTTACGTATATCAATTGACTGGTCACGTATTTTTCCTAATGGAGATGATAATCAACCCAATCAAGAAGGATTAGATTATTATAAAGATGTTATCCAAACATTAATTGAATACAATATTGAACCAATTGTTACATTATTCCACTTTGAAATGCCTATTCATTTAGTAAGAAAATATAATTCATGGTTGAATAGAGATTTGATTAATTTCTATTTAAAGTATGTGAAGACAGTTGTTAGAGAATATAAAGGATTAGTAAAATATTGGGTGACTTTTAATGAAATGAATCATATTGATCCCCAAAGTGAAGCATCAGATTTCTTTGTCTATATGCTTGCTGGACTGACTTATGATGAGCTTCCAGGTGATAAGAGGGAATCATTAGCGACTATTGGCTACAATATGACATTAGCAGGAGTAAAGGCTACAAAGTTAATTAGAGAAATTGATAAAAATAATATTGTAGGATGTGTCTTTGGTATTCATCCAATTTACCCCAGAGATTGCAATCCTGTTAATGTTATGAATGCATTTAAGGAAATGGATAGGGACTATTATCAAATAGATGCTATGTGTAATGGAAAATTCCCAACATATAAAATGAAGGAATATGAAGATTTTGGTATTCACTTAGAAATAAATCATGAAGATGCACAAGCATTCGCTGAAGGGAAAATAGATTTTATTGGACTTAATTATTATCAGACGGGTGTATCAAAGACAGGTGAAGGTAATGAAAATGATGAAAAACTATTTGGTGGTGTTCAAAATCCATATTTAAAACAAAGTAAATGGGGTTGGGCTATTGATCCAGTTGGAATGAGATATTTATTAAATTATACTTATCGTAAATATGGCTTACCAATCATGATTACTGAAAATGGACTTGGAGCAGTAGATGAATTTATTGATGGCAGAATCAATGATGACTATCGTATTGATTATTTAAAACAGCATCTTCGTGAAATGAAAAAAGCAATTCTTGAAGATCATATTGAATGTATTGGTTATTTAATGTGGGGTCCTATTGATTTGGTGAGTGCCACAAATGGTGAGATGAAGAAAAGATATGGTTTCATCTATGTGAATAAATATGATGATGGTAGTGGGGATTTATCAAGAATTCCAAAAGATTCATTTTATTGGTATCAAAATATTATTCAAATACAGGGAGAGGAACTGTAAAAGGTTATTTGAAAATCACTTAAAATAAATTTGACGTTATTGAACCACTCTAGGTGGTTCTTTTTTTGTTTATCATATAATAAAGCAAGTTACTTGAATAAATAAAGTTACATGTTATAATATAAGTATAAAGTCATAAAGGAGGATATATATATGAGTTTAATAACAGTAACAAATAATAATTTAGAAGAATTAAAAAACAAAGAAGTCGTCGTTGTAGAATTTTGGGCACCATGGTGTGGATATTGTAAAAGATTAGCACCTGTTTTAAAAACAGTAGCAAAAGATATAGATATTATGCAAGTCAATATTGATGATTTTGAAGAATTGAGTGAGAGTTATAGAGTTGAGACAATTCCAACATTACTTGTTTTAAGAAATGGTATAGCTAGTGAACCTTTAATAGCTCCACAAGCAAAATCATTAATTACTGATTGGTTAAAAGATAATCAAGTCTTATAGAAGAGAGGAATATATAATGAAAACATATGATGTCGTTATTATTGGTGGTGGACCTGCTGGATACAGTGCAGCTTTATATAATGCAAGAAATGCAAGATCGGTTTTGGTTATTGAACAATTATCAGCTGGCGGACAGATGGCTACAACTGGTCAAGTAGACAATTATCCTGGATTTGATAAAGGTATTGATGGGTTTGATTTGGCAGAGAAAATGCAGAATCAGGCAGAAGGTTTTGGAGCAGAAACAATGTATGAAACAGTTACAGAACTGAAATTAGAAGAAAACCCTAAACAAGTTATAACAACAGGTGGTGTTATCTTAGCCAAAAGTGTTGTTATGGCAAGTGGTGCTCATCCAAGAGAACTAGGGATAGAAAATGAATCACAACTTAGAGGAAGAGGTGTTGCTTATTGTGCAACATGTGACGGAATGATGTTTAAAGATAAAGATGTTGTCATTGTTGGTGGAGGAAATAGTGCCATTGCAGATGCATTATATCTATCAAAAATATGTCATCATGTGACTTTGATTCACCGTCGTGATAGTTTACGCGCTTCTCGTGTTTATGAAGAGCAATTAAAAAAGAGTCATATACATTTCGTGTGGAATAGTCAAGTTGTAGAAATCTTGGCAGACAAGCATGTGACAGGTGTTAAAGTACAAAATGTAGTCACAAATGAAATGACCCAAATAGATTGTGATGGACTATTTGTTGCTATTGGAAGAATTCCTGATACAGAGATTGTGAAAGGTCAATTAGAATTAGATAAAAGTGGGTATATTATAGCTGATGAATCAACATGTACAAATATCCCTGGTGTTTTTGCAATCGGTGATGTCAGAACAAAAGCTTTAAGGCAGATTGTTACAGCAGCTAGTGATGGTGCAACATGTTCATATTATATAGAGCAGTATTTATTAGATAAGGAGTGATTTTCGTGAAAATGAAAGAAAAAGTTGTTATCATTACAGGTGGTGGCAAAGGGATTGGAAGAGGTGTTGCTGAAGCTTTTGGTGAAGAAGGTGCTAACCTTGTGATTACTGGTCGCCATCAGGAATCTCTTGATCAAGCAAAACAAGAACTAGAAAATGAATTTGGAATTCAAGTTCTTGCTATTCAAGCTGATGGGGCTGTTGAGAGTGATGTAAAAAAAGTTATTGAGCAAACAGTACAAGCTTTTGGACATATTGATGTTTTGATTAATAATGCAATGGCATCACGCTCAGGTAAATTATTAATTGAACATTCAAAAGAAGATTTTGCTTTATCAGTTGATACAGGCTTATATGCAACATTCTTCTATATGCGAGAAGCTCATCCATACTTAAAAGAAAGTCAAGGAGCGATTATTAATTTTGCTTCTGGTGCTGGATTTTCAGGACGTATTGGACAATCTTCATATGCGGCTGCTAAAGAAGGTATTCGAGGATTAAGCAGAGTTGCAGCAACTGAGTGGGGAGCAGATGGTATTAATGTTAATATCATTTGTCCTTTAGTTGAGACAAAACAAATGTTACAATGGAAGAAGGAACATCCAGACCACTATGAGCAGACAATTAAAGGTATCCCATTGGGTCGTTTTGGTGATGCTAAAAAAGATGTTGGTAGAACTTGTGTATTCTTAGCAAGTGATGATGCAAGTTTTATTAGCGGTGAGACAATTGTTTTACAAGGAGGTAGTGGTCTTAGAGCATAATAAAGAAAGAACATATGATATGTTAGAGGTAGATATTTATGATTCAAGAGTTAATGAAGTTTTATAGTGAACGTTCTGATTTTCTTCTCCCTTTAATATTAGAACATTTACAAATATCAATTATTGCTATTATTATAGCAACAATGATTGGTATTGCTTTAGGTATATTTATAGCAGAAAACAAGAAAACGTCTCCGATTGTATTAGGGATTGTGAGTTTTTTATACACAATCCCTTCTATCTCTATGTTAGGTTTTTTAATACCAGTAACTGGAATTGGAAATAAGAGTGCAATTATAGCTTTGAGTCTATATGCTTTGTTACCCATTATCAGAAACACATATACAGGTATTCAAGGTGTTGATAAAGATATATTAGAAGCCGCAAAAGGAATGGGAAGTACTAGAAAACAGATTCTTTTTCAAATTAAACTCCCTTTAGCTTTTCCTGTTATATTATCTGGTTTTAAAAATATGACTGTGATGACAATTGCCTTAGCAGGTATTGCTTCTTTTATTGGAGCTGGTGGTTTAGGGGTTGCTATTTATCGTGGTATTACAACAAATAATATAACAATGACTTTAGCTGGCAGTTTAACTGTGGCTATTTTAGCGTTTTTAGCAGACTTCTTAATTGCCTTGTTTGAACGTTATATTCAAAATCGTCGTCACAGTAAGAAGAAAAAACAAAAAGTCGTCATTGTAGTATTGAGTGCTATGATTGTTTTTGCAGCAAGTTTGTTTTATGTACCCCATAAAGATAAAACAATCCATATTGCTACAAAACCTATGACTGAGGAATTTGTCATTGGTGAAATGCTGAAAATGCTGATTGAACAAAGAACAGATATTGATGTAGAACTTACAAAAGGTGTTGGAGGAGGGACAAGTAATATTCATCCTGCTATGTTAAGTGGTGAATTTGATATTTATCCTGAATATACTGGAACAGCATGGAATTTTGTGCTTAAAGAAACAGCTTTTCCGGATGAAGAAACATTGTATAAACAGTTGGTAGAAAAGTATCAAGTTCAATATCAATTAGATTGGGTTGGATTATATGGTTTTAATAATACATATGGTTTAGCAGTCACAAAAGAATTGGCTAATCGTTATAACTTAAAATCGTATTCAGATTTAGCAGCTATTTCAAGTCAATTGATATTTGGTAGTGAGTATGATTTCTATGAGCGTGATGATGGCTATAAAGCTATGAGTGAAGCTAATGACTTCCATTTTAAAAAGACAGTAGATTTAGATATTGGATTAAAATATGATGCTTTACGTAAAAATCAAGTTGATGTTATTATTGCCTTTACAACAGATGGGCAATTAAGTGATTCAGAAATTGTTTTATTAGAAGATGATCAGCATTATTTTGAAACATATTATGCTGGAAGCGTTGTGAGACAAACTGTTTTAGAAGAATATCCTGAATTAAAATCAGTTCTTATGTTAATGGATGGATTGATTAGTGAAAAAGAAATGGCAACAATGAATTATCAAGTAGAACAAGAAAAGAAAAATGATAAGGATGTTGCAAAAGCATTCCTTCAAAGCAAAGGATTATGGGAGGAGTCAAAAGATGAGTAGTATACGTTTGGAACATATTGATAAAGCATATGATGATAATCAAATTTTAAAAGATTTCTCAGTTGAGATTGACTCCCATGAAATGATTAGTGTTATTGGAGGAAGTGGTAGTGGAAAAACGACAATGTTAAAGCTCATTAATGGTTTGTTACTGCCTGATCAGGGACACGTTTATATTGATGGTATTGATATTCAAACAATCAATCAAAATGAATTAAGAAGACATATTGGTTATGTTATTCAAAATATAGGACTTTTCCCACATATGAACATTGAAGACAATATTTCTTATGTATTAAGACTTCAAAAAACAGATCCTCAAATGATTAAAGAAAGAGTTCATGAACTGATAGTTATGATGGATTTGGATCAAGATATCTTAAAAAGGTATCCTGATGAACTAAGTGGTGGACAAAAACAACGTATTGGTATTGCAAGAGCTTTAGCAGCTAATCCTCAGATTATTCTGATGGATGAAGCTTTTGGAGCTGTTGATGAAATTACCAGACATGGCTTACAAGATGAACTTTTACGTATTCATCAAAAAGTTCCATTTACACTTGTTTTTGTTACTCATAACATACAGGAAGCTCTTCGCTTAGGAGATCGTGTTATGATTATGAAAGATGGTCATATTGAGCAATTTGATACAAGCCAAAATATTTTAGATCATCCTCAAACTGACTTTGTCAAACAATTATTATCATATTTATAGAAACAAAGGTCCAATAGCCTTTGTTTTTTCTGTTATTTAACCTTATATTCTTTAATTATTATTTTTTCTACTGAATATCTTGGTTGGATATTCAATATATAGTATAATAAGTATAGATATGAATGCTTTACAATCATAAAATGAGGTAGAAAATCTCTAATGAGTAAGAGGATATTGGAAGAGGAGTATATGGCGCCATGCTGATGGCTGACTCTTTATGTGATTAGAGATTATTTCTAACCCAATATTAATCTATGCAAACTTTAAAAATATGTGAGTCATAATAAGAGGGTGAAAAAATGAAGAAACTTATTTATGGAATAGGATTTGCAATAGCTATTATCATTATAGCTATTTATATGATGATACGAATACCAAAAAACACTGAGATGAACTGGTATTCATCAGTTAAAAACTTTCAATCAAGTCTAGGAGATGACTTTTATGATTTCTATCATCCTAAGTCATATTTTGATAGTTCTGTGCTAAAGAAAACATTATCTGAGATTGATAATATAAGATTTTATGGTACATTTAAGGGTCAAGATCATTCATATTATTTTTGGTTTGATGAGAATAATGATCAATTTGGAACTCTTAAAGTGAAGTATACTGTTTCTAAGAATCATAAAGGTTATACACACCCACAAAGAAGTGATTATCAATTAATAGATAAAGAGTCAGGAATTTATTATACTACTCAAGGAGAATCAGATATAGAACTTTTACATCGTTATAATTCTAAACACTTTATAGAAGTTGCTATTGATTTTGAAAATAAGCAAAATAATGATATGAAATCCTTAAAAGATATTGCACTTGATATGATGAAAGATAGTATTCAATTAAATAAAAATAATGAACATATTGATTAAGTTTTGCATATATTTTAATAACTTCTTTTCTATAATGAGTGATAAATAATAAATTAATAAAATATTTTTTTATTGACAATTTGTTTTATCTCATTTATAGTAGTAAAAAATAAACCATTGATGTGGAGATAAAAATAGATCGTGCACTACTAGAGAGCTTGGATGGTGGAAACAAGCAGAACGCAGCCTATTAAATGGACCACTGAGGGCAAAATGAAAAGCAAATGCTGAGTATCTTTTGACGTAAAGACTTACGTTAGTAGTCAGGAATGTGATAGCATTCTATATAAAGAGTATGCTTTTTTAGCATAAAACAAGGTGGTACCGCGGGTTTATATATTGTCCGTCCTTGACAGAATTTTTCTGTCGGGACGGATTTTTTGTTTTATAAGGAGGAAGAAAATGAGTTATTCAATATTATCAGAAATTCAAAGTTATCTTGAAAAAGGTGATTATGATATCGTACCAATCTACAAAAAGTTTCCTGCAAAGGATTTAACGCCAATGAATATTCTTAAAGAACTCAAGGGAAACAATCAAGAATGTTATTTATTAGAAAGTGCTGATCATCAAAAACGTTGGAGTCGATATTCTTTCTTAGGCTATAACCCAGTTATGTCAATAGCTTGTTATGATCATCAAATCATTGTTGGTCAGGAAAAATATAGAGTTGATCACCCACATGATTATCTCCGAAATCTTTTATCCCATTATAAAACTCCATTTATCCCATCATTGCCACCTTTTACAGGGGGACTGGTTGGCTTCTTTGGGTATGAGTATTTTCATTATAATGAGCCGACATTAAAGAGGGATAAAGATGATAATGAAAAGATTCCTGATATGTATTTAATGTTATTTGATACAGTCATTTGTTTTGATCATCAGGAACATATGATTCAATTGGTCACTCATGTTCCCATTCAGAATCTAGAAGTTGAATATCAAAAAGGAATGCAAAAACTTGAAGAACTTCATTGTATGATTCAACAAAATCAAAAATCATTGATTCCAGCACTACAAATAAAAGAACCATGTCTATCCTTATTTTCAAAAGAGAAATACTGTGAAATCGTTGAACAAGCAAAAAAGCATATTTATGAAGGTGATATCTTTCAAATTGTTCTTTCTAATCGATGGGAGATTGAAGCAAAAGGAAGTCTCATTCAAATCTATGAGAACTTGAGAGAAACAAATCCATCACCCTATATGTTTTATCTTTCTACTGAGGATTTAGAGATAGTTGGTGCTTCTCCAGAAACATTAGTAAAATTAGACGATAACAAATTATATACGTATCCACTAGCAGGTACAAGACCTAGAGGTAAAACGATAGAGGAAGATAAACAAAATGAAACAGATCTATTAAATGACCAAAAAGAGTTGGCAGAACACAATATGCTTGTTGATTTAGGAAGAAATGATATAGGGAAAATCAGTCAGTTTAAGAGTGTTCGAGTTGAAGACTATTTGAGTATTCTCAAATATTCTCATGTCATGCATATTGGTTCAACAGTGAGTGGTAAAATTTTACCAGATAAAGATGCAATAGATGCGATTGATGCATTATTACCAGCTGGAACTTTATCAGGAGCACCAAAAATCAAAGCCAGTTCTCTGATTTATGAATTAGAAGGCCATAAACGTTACCTCTATGGCGGGGCTATAGGATATATCGGCTTTTCTGGGCAAATGGATACATGTATTGCCATTAGATTTGCTTATAAAACGAAAAACAAAGTATATGTAAGCAGTGGAGCAGGCATTGTTGCTGATAGCCAGCCAGAGAAAGAATTCCAAGAGTGCTGTCAAAAAGCAGCAGCTATTATGGATGCTTTAAAGTGTTCTCAAGGAGGGAAATTATGATTTTACTGATTGATAATTATGATAGTTTTTCTTATAACCTATATCAGCTTATAGGAACTATTGAGCCAGATATTCAAGTTGTTAGAAATGATGAATTGTCTCTAGAAGATATTCATAAATTGAATCCTCAAGCTATTGTGCTTTCACCAGGTCCAGGACATCCACATGAAGCAGGTATTATAGAAAGTGTTATTAAACAATTTTATCGTTCTGTACCAATATTAGGAATTTGTTTAGGTCATCAGGCAATTTGTGAAGTCTTCCAAAGTGAGATTACCTATGCAAAAGAATTAATGCATGGGAAAACATCACTCATTTATTTACAAGATGATGTTCTATTTCAGGGCTTAGAGAAATCCATTCAAGTCGCAAGATATCACTCTTTAATAGTCAAGAATATATCAAAAGATTTGAAAGTTATAGCGAAAACAAGTCAAGGTGAGATTATGGCAGTGAAGCATAATCTTTATCCTGTTTATGGATTGCAGTTTCATCCAGAATCTATTTTAACAAATGATGGATTAAGAATTATACAAAATTTTATAGGGGGAATGAAAAAATGATTAAAGAAGCGATTCAGTTATTAGCACAAGGAAATAATTTATCAAAACAACAGGCATATGAATGCATGAATGAAATTATGGCAGGTGAGGCATCACAGATACAAATGGCAAGTTATTTAACAGCACTAAGTTTAAAAGGTGAAACAATTGATGAAATCACAGGAAGTGCAGGAGGAATGCGTGAACATTGTATTAAAATATTAAACGATGAAGATGTATTAGAGATTGTTGGAACAGGTGGAGACCATTCAAATTCATTTAATATTTCTACAACGTCTTCACTTGTTATTGCAGCAAGTGGTATCAAAGTTGCAAAACATGGTAATCGGGCAGCAAGTTCAAAGTGTGGTGCAGCAGATGTATTAGAAGCATTGGGAGTAAAAATTGATATATCACCAAAACAGAGCGCAGATCTTTTGAAACAAATAGATATATGTTTTCTCTTTGCTCAAAACTATCATATTGCAATGAAATATGTTGCCCCTGTCAGAAAAGAATTGGGAATCAGAACAGTTTTTAATATTCTCGGGCCATTAACGAATCCAGCAGGAGCATCAATGCAAATCATGGGAGTCTATGATGAGACATTAGTTGAACCCCTCGCAAGAGTGCTTAATAATTTAGGAGTCAAACGTGCAATGGTTGTTTATGGAGAAGATGGCTTAGATGAGATTTCTTTATCTTCTTCAACACAAATCTGTGAGATTCATGATGGACACTATACATGTTATAAAATAACACCTGAACAATTTGGGTTTGAGCGTTGTTTAAAAGAAGAACTGGTAGGAGGGACTCCACAAGAAAATGCAAAAATCACATTAGATATATTAAAAGGACAAAAAGGTCCTAAACGAGATGCTGTTTTAATGAATGCAGGAGCAGCAATTTATATAGGCGGTAAGGCCCAGGACCTACAGGAAGGGATTGCAATAGCAAGACAAATGATTGATGAGGGGAAAGCTTTGAAGAAATTAGAGGATTTTATTCAAGCTTCACAGGTAGAAGTATGATTCTTGAGCAGATAGTCGAAAAAACGAAAATAAGATTACAAAGACAAAAGGAATTGCTTTCACTTGATATTTTAAAACAACAAGTCGAGGCTTTGGAAGTGACTCAACAATATTTATTTTATAAAGCACTACAAAGCAAAGATATGTCATTTATTCTAGAAGTGAAGAAGGCTTCGCCTTCTAAGGGATTAATCGCAAAAGAGTTTGACTATATAGAGATTGCTAAAGAGTATGAAAGAATTGGAGCAAGTGCTATTTCAGTATTAACTGAACCAACTTTCTTTCAAGGAGATAACCAATATTTAAAAGAAATTAAAGAATATGTTCATATTCCAGTTCTTCGTAAAGATTTTATTATTGATGAATATATGATTTATGAAGCAAAACAAATTGGAGCAGATGCTATTTTATTAATCTGTGCAATTCTTAATGATGAACAATTAAATTCCTATATTCAATTAGCAGAAGTCTTAGGGTTAAGTGTTCTTGTCGAGACACACAATAAACATGAGATAGAAAGAGCTATCAAAGCAAACGCCAAAATCATTGGTGTTAATAACCGCAATCTTAAAGATTTTACAGTTGATTTTCATAACAGTATAGAACTGCGAAGACATGTTCCTGAACATATCCTCTTTGTATCAGAAAGTGGTATTCATACACATGAGGATATAAAACTCTTAAAACAAAATCATGTGGATGCAGTTTTGATTGGCGAGGCTATTATGAAAGCTGAAAATAAAGAAATTGCATTTCAGCAATTAAGAGGTCAATATGAAAATTAAAATATGTGGTCTTTTTAGAAATGAAGATATTGATGCAGTCAATGAGGCTATGCCTGATTATATTGGATTTGTTTTTGCTAAAAGTCGTCGTCAAGTCACGAAAGCAGAAGCAATGAATTTAAGTCAAAGACTTCATCCTAAAATTAAAAAAGTAGGAGTTTTTGTAGATAGTGATATTCATGATATTGTAATGCTTGTACAGGAAAATATTATAGATATGGTTCAACTTCATGGACATGAGGATCAAAGTTATATCTCGAATCTTAGAAAAAATATAAATATACCTATTATAAAAGCAGTCAATGTTGATAATTTTAACTTATACACAGATATTGATTATTATCTCTTTGATTCAATAATTGCAGGAAGTGGACAATGTTTTGATTGGAGAAAGATTCCTCAAATGAAATTACCTTTCTTTTTAGCAGGTGGAATTGATTTGAATAATATTGATGATGCATTAAAGGTAGATTGTTTAGGATTGGATATAAGTAGTGGTGTAGAAACGAATGGATATAAAGATAAAGAAAAAATAAAAAGAATAGTGAGGAAAGTGAAATATGGAAACAGGTAGATATGGAATACATGGTGGACAATATATTCCAGAAACACTTATGAATGAGATTCATAAAGTAGAAGAAGCATATGAATTTTATAAAAATGATAAAGCCTTTCAAGAAGAATTAACTTTTTTGTTAAATGAATATGCAGGAAGACCTTCTTTATTATATTATGCTCAAAAAATGACAGTTGATTTAGATGGCGCAAAAGTCTATTTAAAACGTGAAGATTTAAATCATACAGGTTCACATAAAATTAATAATGTATTAGGGCAAGTATTGATGGCGAAGAAGATGGGAAAAACAAGAGTTATTGCTGAAACAGGTGCTGGACAACATGGGGTTGCGACTGCGACCGCTGCAGCGTTGCTTGGTTTGGAATGTGATATCTTTATGGGAAAAGAGGATACAGATAGGCAATCACTTAATGTCTATCGTATGGAGTTATTAGGAGCAAGGGTGCATAGTGTAACAACAGGAACAATGACATTAAAAGATGCAGTGAATGAGGCTATGCGTGAATGGACAAAGCGAGTCGATGATACACTTTATGTTTTAGGGTCTGTCATGGGACCACACCCTTTTCCAATGATAGTTCGAGACTTCCAAAGTGTTATTTCTCAGGAGGCTAAGGCTCAAATATTAGAGAAAGAAGGAAAATTACCAACTGTTGTTATGGCATGTGTTGGTGGAGGAAGCAATGCTATGGGAATGTTTGCTCATTTTATTGATGAGCCAGATGTACAATTGATTGGTTGTGAAGCGGCTGGTAAAGGCGTTGATACAGCATTAACTGCAGCAACTATAAATACTGGAACATTAGGGGTGTTTCATGGTATGAAATCATACTTTTGCCAAGATGAATATGGTCAAATTGCTCCAGTTTACTCAATATCTGCAGGATTGGATTATCCAGGTATAGGACCAGAACATGCTCATTTACATGACATCCATCGTGCTCAATATGTACCTGTAACTGATGATGAAGCCGTTGAAGCCTTTGAATATCTAGCAAAGACAGAAGGAATTATTTGTGCAATTGAGAGTGCTCATGCAGTTGCATATGCAAGGAAAATTGTCCCAACTCTTGCAAAGGATGATATAGTTATGATTTGTTTGTCAGGTAGAGGAGATAAAGATGTTGCTGCCATAGCAAAGTATAGGGGGATTGAGATCAATGAATAGAATAAAAAATGCATTTCAGGATCAAAAAGCATTTATTGCTTTTTTAACAGCTGGGGATCCAACTCAGGAAAAAACAGTGGAGTATATTTTAGAAATGGAAAAAGCTGGAGCTTCACTGATTGAAATTGGAATACCTTTTAGTGATCCCGTAGCTGAAGGTCCAGTCATTCAAGCGGCAAATATTCGTTCTTTAAAGAATAAAATGACAACGCACCAAGTATTTGATATTGTTATAAATGTCCGTCAATATTCACAAATTCCCATTTGTCTCATGACATATTTAAATCCTGTCTTTCATTATCAATATGATAAATTCTTTCAAAAGTGTCAAGAAGTAGGAGTAGATGGTATCATTATTCCTGACTGTCCTTATGAAGAAAGTCAAGAAGTTAAAAAGATTGCGAAGGTATATGGTATTACAGTCATTTCCATGATTGGTCCAACATCTCAAGATAGAATTAAAATGATTGCTAAAGAAGCAGAAGGATTCATTTATTTAGTTTCATCAATGGGAGTCACTGGTGTACGTCAAGATATTCATACAGATGTATCAAAGATTGTTCATGATATTAAAGCTGTTACTGATATCCCTGTTGCTATTGGATTTGGCATTCACAGTCCTGATCAAGCTCAGGAAATGAGAAAATATGCTGATGGTGTCATTGTTGGAAGTGCTATAGTGAAAATCATTGCTCAGTATGGTGAACATGCTCATAATGCGTTATATGAATATGTAAAAAGTATGCTTATTTAAAATAAAAAAGGATTCACTCCAGTATATAGGAATAAATCTTTTTTTTGATGATAAAGTTTGTATCATAACAGTTTTTGTATTTATGTCTTCATAATCACATTGCTGTGAGATGTATAGTCATGTATAAATTTGTTTGTGAGAAGATATATAAATACAGATATTAAAGATGTAATTATAGATATTTTATATAATATAGCAACGATGTCTGCATTAAAATGACATTCCATAAATTGAAGAATAACAAATGTAGGATAAAAGAGAAAGCCTTCTCCTAATAGCATTGTTATAAATTTAAGTGAAAAAGGAATATATTGATACTTTTTTTGATGTTTATAAAGAACTTCTAAATGACAAACTTTCTTACCAGGTGTTTGGCCATTGTTATAAATTGGGATAATTGCATAATATATAAAATAAACAAATAAACATATACTTATAATCATAATTCCTTGATAAAAAGAGATTTGATAAAAGTCAATTCTTGTTGTTTTGGTTTGAGTTATCATTGAATAATAAAGTAAAGTTATAAAACTATATATAAGTGAAGAAATAAACCAGTCTATAAGATAAGCAGTTAATCTTTTCGCTTTATACTTCATTTGATTCTTCCAAAATATATTTCTTATCTAATGATTTAATAAATGGATAATATATCAATCCTGAAACTATCAAAACAACAACTTGTAAAACACCACCACGCCAGTCATTACACATTAACCAGCCAGATATAGGGGCAGGTGTTGTCCAAGGAATTGTGACACCAGTTGGATAAGGAACGAGACCAGCATACATTGAAAGATAGGCAATAAGAACAGAGCATGTTGGGGCAAGAACAAATGGAACTAACATCATTGGATTTAAAACAATTGGCATCCCAAATATAACGGGTTCATTAACATTAAATAATCCTGGTAGAATAGATAATTTTCCAATTTGTTTTATACGCTTTGATTTACATTTGTAAGCCATAATAATTGTTAAAGGTAATGTAATACCAGAACCAGTTAAAAAGACAAAGAAATTAATAAAGTCCATTGTAACTATATAGGGTCTTGCTGCTGTCACAGCAGTTTGATAAATAGCTAGATTTTCTGCTCGCGTTGCATACCAAATTGGGTCCATAAAAGAATCAACTACAGATGAACCATGAATTCCAAAGAACCATATAAATGAATTCAAGAAAGAAGCAAACAATGTTCCAACTAATGATGTTGTTATACTAGCCAGTGGCATCTGTAGAACTTGAATAATAAAGTTTGTCACTGTATCATAAGGTGTTAATGAAACAACAAGACGAATAATTAAGAAAATAGGTAAAACAACAGCAGCTGGTATCAAAGCATTAAATGATCTTGAAACAAAACTTGGAACACTTTCAGGCATTTTAATAATCCAATTTTTATGAACAGTATAACTATAAATTGAAGTTGCGATTAAAGCTGTTATCATAGCTGTAAACAAGCCTTGAGCTTCAAAATTAGAAACAGCAAAACCGCCATCTTCCATCTGGGCTAATAAGATAAAGTAAGCAGATACTGAGATACCTACAGCAGATAGAGGTTCAACTTTATTTTTAAGAGCTAAGCTATTAGCAATTCCAATAATAGATAACAATGATACCAATCCAGTTGTTGCAGGAACCATAATATCCCAACACCATTGACTCCAAATATCTCCTAGTAAAGATGTCATTGTTTCTTGAAAAATAGGTAATGGAAAATCTCCTATAATAATACAAACAGATCCAACGATTAATATCGGCATAGAAAACATCAAACCATCTTGTAAAGCAGCTAAATATTTATTATTAGATAATTTGTTAGATATAGGCATTAATGTTTTATCTAACAAATGTGTTAATTTATCCATAAATTCACCTCCTATTTCAATTTAGGAAAATAGTCTTTATTCACAGAAATATAATCATCTAAAATCTTTCTTGCTAAATCTGTATCAACAACAGTTCTATTGACAACTAAAGCTTGTAAAGCTTTTTGATAAGAGCCTTCTAAAGTTGCATCAACCGTTAATTTTTCATATGCATACTGTCCTTCTAGAAGGCCTTTTTCAAAAGTTGGGACATCGCCAACATGGAAAGGCTCAGCACCATGATTTCCAACTTGGCAAGCAACTTCTAGCATCATACCATCATCCAAATTATTGACAATTCCATTGTTTTTTACCATTAATAAAAATGTATCTTTGCGATTATAAGCAATACTCATAGCAAGTTCAACAATATATGTCGCATGAGCATCATTATGAGCAACTGTAGCTTGTTCAATACCATCATGAGATTCTTGAGCATATTTTTTATCTAAATCATATTGTGTTCCTCTTATTGCATGTAAGTCTATAATACTTTGACAGTATTCTTTCACTCGTTTTTCTCTACCATCTATAACTTCATTGGCTCGTGTATAATTGGGATCTATATGATTGACCATTGTATTTGGGTAGAGATAATATTGTAAGTATGTATTGGGTAATGAGTATGGGTAGTCTTGTACCATCTTCTCTAGGTGTTTAAATGTAAAGTTCCAATAATCATCATTTTTATCAGTATAATGTAATTCATCATCACAATGACCATTCTTTAATTTATCTAACAGAACTGGTAGAACATCTTTTCCAGTTTCTTTATTATATAAATGGGTAAACCAACCAAAATGATTTAATCCAAAATATCTGGGTTCAACATCAGTACGTTTTAAACCTGCTAAAGGTGCAAAGATATCCATAATAGAAATAGGCATATCACAAATATTAAGAATTCGATAATCATCTGGAAATATTCTCTTTGTAGCTTCAGCAACAATAGCAGCAGGGTTTGAATAATTTAAAATCCAAGCATCCTTTGAGTATTGTCGAATATCATGAATCAATTCAATCATTCCTAAAACACTTCTTACACCATAAGCAAATCCTCCTGGTCCACATGTTTCTTGACCAATGACACCATATTTTAATGGGATTTTTTCATCTAGTTCTCTCATTTCTAATCCACCTTGCCTAATCTGTACTAAAGCAAAGTCAATATCAGTAAAAGCAGTTTCTTTATCACATGTAAAAACATATTCATCTAACTCTGAGTAATATTCTTGAAAAAGAATGGAACCAAATTCACCTATAGGTTTCTGTCTTTTTTCATCAATATCATATAAGACTATCTTACGTAAAGGAAATTCTTTCTTTACAAGACATAACATTTCCATCATATCAGGAGTATAAGTACTTCCACCTCCAACAATACAAATAGAAAATCTCTTACTATTCATTTTTTTCTCCTCCATTTTCTCTCAAAAATTGGCCTCTCTTTGATAGTTTCATTGTAGCAAACAAAAAACTGGCTGACAATGCAACCAGTTGATTAAAAAATATGTTAAGTATGAAAAAAACATGTTAAGATGATTCTTTTTTTAGGACCTCCGTTAATATATTTTCTATAACAAAAATAGCAGTACCTACATAATAATCAGGAGTTTCAAAAAATTTATTTTGTTGAAACTGTAACTGAATATGGTAATCAGAAAGCTTAGCTATTGTAGATTTTTGTGTTGCTGTCATAGCATATATTTTATGTCCCATCTTCTTTGATAAATTAATAATTTGGATAATATCCTCTGTTTCTCCACTCTTTGAAAAAATAATAACAACAGAAGGTTTGCTTCGAGCATTTATACAATCAATAGGAGCACCTTCATATGCAAAGATATCGAATTCTGCTAATCTTTTAAGAAAATATCCTGTAATCATACCTGAAAAACCTATTCCTACAAGATATATTTTTTGATCTCTATATGTATGAATATCATTAATGAGTTGTTGCATAGTATCCATATCTTCTTTATGAATAAACTCCTCTAATGAGTGATTGTTATGGATAGAAACCTGTTTATGAATATTATCATTAAGTATATATATCATCTGGCTATAACCAATAAAGCCTAATTTTTTAGCAAGATTTATAATTGTTGTTGTGGAAACAAAAGTTTTACTTGCTAATTCTCTAATAGAAATACGTTCATTTCCTATTGCTAATTCATTCATAATTGTTTCTACAATATTTAATTCTGTATCATTCAAAACATATCGCTTGGCTATATCTCTTAAATTCATAAAATCACTCCTTGTGATATATTGTAAGCGACATTGTTTTTCTTGTAAACACAAAGGTATATATTCAACACAAAAGTCTTAAGATTTTTCTAACTTACAAGGAAAAACAAATACAGTACAGACGCCTTATGATATTTTTTATAAGGCATTTTTCTTTATACAATCTTAATGTCATTATCTTTTTTATTAACACCATCTTAAAATCACTTCGCATATACTATGGATATCAAAAGAAAAAGGGGGAAAAGATGATGACAATCATGATTTCAATTATTGGTTTGATTGCTATGATTTTATTATTTTACTATGTATATATCCTTATGAAAGGAGATCAACAAAAATGAATTCAACTCTTATACAGTATGTCCTATATTTCATTGCTCTTATTATCTTAGCTATTCCAGTAGGAGCGTATATTAAAAAAGTCATGAATGGAGAAAAAACATTTTTATCTCGAATGTTAGTTCCTTGTGAAAAAGCAGTTTATAAGATCATGCATATTGATTCACAAGAGGAAATGACTTGGAAGAAATATACAGTCAGTGTGTTAGTATTTTCACTTATTGGTTTTGTTTTCTTATTCTTATTACAATTGTTACAGGGTTATCTGATGGGAAACCCACAAGGATTATCAGGCGTAAAGTGGGATTTATCATTAAATACAGCAGCCAGCTTTATTACCAATACAAATTGGCAAGCTTACAGTGGTGAGTCAACACTTAGCTATTTGACTCAGGCATTGGGACTTACAGTTCAAAATTTCGTTTCAGCAGCGACAGGAATTGCTGTGTTATTTGCACTGATTCGAGGGTTTATGAAAGTGGAAGCTAAAGGATTAGGAAGTTTTTGGGTCGATATAACAAGAACGATTATCCACGTTTTGATTCCATTGAACTTGGTTATCTCTGTTTTATTAGTTGCTGGTGGTGTTATTCAAAATCTTGAACCTGCACAGACTGTATCATTGGTAGAACCAATTGCAGTGAATGTTGATGGTAAAATTATAGAAAATGCGCGAATAGATGTTGCATCAAAAACAGTAACAGTCAATGGACAAACGGTTCCACAAGCTAAAATAATCACAGAACAATTTGTACCTATGGGACCAGCTGCTAGTCAAGTTGCGATTAAGCAAACGGGAACAAATGGTGGTGGATATATGGGTGTGAATTCAGCTCATCCATTAGAAAATCCCAATGCATATACGAACTTTATTGAAATGACATCTATATTATTAATTCCAGCAGCTTTATGTTTTGCATTTGGTTCAATGATTAAAAATAAAAAACAAGGAATGGCAATCTTTTCAGCTATGGCTATTTGCCTTGTTCTAGCAATGGGCTCTATAGCGGTAAGTGAGCAATATGCAACACCACAGTTGGCTCAAAATGGCAATGTTGATATTGGCATGGTAGAACAGCCAGGTGGAAATATGGAAGGAAAAGAGTCACGTTTTGGGATTGCAACTTCAGCAACTTGGGCAGCTTATACAACAGCCGCTTCCAATGGATCTGTGAATTCTATGCATGATAGTTATACACCTATAGGTGGAATGGTGACAATGCTATTGATGCAAATGGGTGAAGTCGTGTTTGGCGGTGTTGGTTGTGGTTTATATGGCATGTTGGCATTTGCAATACTGACTGTCTTTATTGCCGGATTAATGGTTGGACGAACTCCAGAATTCTTAGGTAAAAAAATTGAGCCATATGAAATGAAATGGGCAGTTGTTGTCTGTCTTGCAACACCAGTTGCCATATTGATTGGTAGTGGTATAGCGGCTGCTTTACCAAGTACTGTTGATAGTCTCAACAATACTGGAGCTCATGGATTATCAGAAGTTCTTTATACGTATTCATCATGTGGTGGAAACAATGGTTCAGCTTTTGCTGGATTCAATGCGAATACAGTCTTCTTTAATGTTTCTTTAGCACTTGTGATGCTTTTTGCAAGATTTGTACCTATTATAGGAACACTTGCTATTGCAGGACATTTGGTAGAAAAAAAGAAAATCGCTGTAACAGCAGGAACACTTTCAACGACCAATGGAATGTTTGTCTTCTTATTAATTTTTATTGTTTTATTGGTAGGTGCATTGAGTTTCTTTCCAGCGTTAGCTTTAGGACCACTTGCTGAATTCTTTGGTATGTTATAGAGGGGGGAAGAATTATTATGGAAAACAAAAAGAGAGCAATTGCTGATAAATCAATGATTATGCGTGCTATTAAAGATTCATTCACTAAACTCAGTCCAAAAACACAAGCTGAAAATCCAGTTATGCTTTTGGTATATATATCAGCTATATTAACAACTTTGTTGTGGCTTGTTTCTTATACTGGTTATAAAGATGTTGCATCAAGTTTTACATTTGCTATTGCACTTATCTTATGGTTAACAGTTTTATTTGCCAATTTTGCTGAAGCAATTGCTGAAGGTCGTGGAAAAGCACAGGCTGATTCTCTAAGAGCGGCCAAGAAAGATGTAGAAGCACATAAAATTGAATCTTTATCAAATAAAGAAGAATTTGTTGATATTCCTTCAACATCTCTTGGTAAAGGTGATTTTGTTATTGTCAGAGCTGGTGAGCAAATTCCAGCGGATGGAGAAGTTATTGAAGGGGCTGCATCAGTAGATGAAAGTGCCATTACTGGTGAATCAGCGCCAGTCATTCGAGAGAGTGGTGGAGACAGAAGTGCAGTCACAGGTGGAACAACAGTCTTGTCTGACTGGATTGTTGTGGAGGTCACTCATGATCCAGGAGATAGTTTTTTAGACAAGATGATTGCTATGGTCGAAGGTGCAGCGAGAAAGAAAACACCTAATGAATTAGCCTTACAGATCTTTTTAATCGCACTATCTATTATCTTTATATTGGTCACTGTTTCTCTTTACACATACTCATCTTTTTCAGCAGCCCAAGCTGGGATTGATAATCCAACATCTGTTACAACATTGGTTGCCTTATTGGTATGCTTAGCACCAACAACAATCGGAGCCTTGTTATCCGCTATTGGAATTGCTGGTATGAGTCGATTAAATCAAGCCAATGTTTTAGCAATGAGTGGACGTGCTATTGAAGCAGCTGGTGATGTTGATATTTTAATGCTTGATAAAACAGGAACAATCACTTTGGGAAATCGACAAGCTTATGAATTGATTCCAGTAGATGGTTGTCTTCCTCATGACTTAGCAGATGCTGCCCAGCTCTCTTCATTAGCAGACGAAACTCCAGAGGGACGAAGTGTTGTTGTGCTTGCAAAAGAAAAGTTTAATATTCGAGCAAGACGTTTAGAAGATAAAAATATGAAGTTTATTCCCTTTACTGCAAAAACAAGAATGAGTGGTGTTGATTTCGCTGGTCACGAAATTCGTAAAGGGGCAGCAGATTCAATCAGAGATTATGTCTTAAGTTATGGTGGAACATATAGTCAGGAATGTGAACAGGCAGTCAACATGATAGCTAATCAGGGAGGAACTCCTTTGGTTGTTGCTAAAGACCATAAAATCATGGGTGTTATTCATTTGAAGGATATTATTAAAAGTGGAGTTCAAGAAAAATTCTCGGATTTAAGAAAAATGGGAATTAAGACAATTATGATCACAGGTGATAACCCACTAACCGCTGCAGCAATTGCAGCAGAGGCAGGCGTTGATGACTTTTTAGCAGAAGCGACTCCTGAAGGTAAATTAGAAATGATTCGTGATTTCCAAGCCAAAGGGCATTTGGTTGCGATGACAGGTGATGGAACAAATGATGCTCCAGCTCTCGCTCAGGCTGATGTTGCTGTTGCCATGAATAGTGGAACGCAGGCAGCCAAAGAGGCAGGGAACATGGTGGATCTAGATTCTTCTCCAACGAAATTAATTGATATTGTGCGTATTGGTAAGCAATTATTAATGACACGTGGAAGTTTAACAACTTTTTCAATAGGCAATGATGTGGCAAAATACTTTGCGATTATTCCAGCCTTGTTTATTGGCTTATATCCTGAATTACAAGCATTAAATGTCATGTCTTTGCATTCTTCTCAAAGTGCTATTCTATCAGCAATTATTTATAATGCATTGATTATAGTAGCTTTAATTCCTTTGGCGTTAAAAGGTGTGAAATATCGTGAAGTATCAGCCAGTAAGTTGTTATCAAGAAATTTATTAGTATATGGGATTGGTGGAATTATCACTCCGTTTATATGTATTAAGGTCATTGATATGCTACTAGTTGTATGCCATTTGGTATAGGAGGGTTATAGAATGAAAATGGTTAAGAATGTATTTCCCAAAGCAGTTCTTATTTTTGTTATCTTTACAGTGTTATGTGGTATTATTTATACAGGTGTTATTACAGGCATTGCACAAGTCTTTTTTCCAGAACAGGCAAATGGCAGCATTATAGAAATCAATGGAAAAAAATATGGAAGCGAGTTATTAGGTCAGCAATATACTGATATTAAGCACATGTGGGGTCGTATCATGAACATAGATGTAACAACATATGTTGATGATAAAGGACAACCTGTTATGTATGCCTCACCATCAAATTTAAGTCCAGCAAGTGAACAATATCAAGAAATTGTAGCTGAACGTGTTGAAAAAATACGTGCTTCACATCCTAATCAGGGGAATATGCCTATACCTGAAGATTTGGTAACATGTTCAGGGAGTGGGTTAGATCCTCATATCTCTGTAGCCGCAGCAAAATATCAAATTCAACGTATTGCAAAAGCACAGGATATGACAGATTCACAAGTTCAAGAGATTGTTGATAAATGTACTGATGGACGTTTCTTAGGCATATTTGGTGAGGAGACTGTTAATGTTTTAAAAGTGAATCTAATGCTTGATGGTATTTTAAAATAGAACCTATTATGAGGTTCTTTATCTTTAAAATCTTTATACTATTTTAATAGGAAGAATGCTAGAATGATGATGGGGTGATAGATGATGTTTCAAAGAACTGAACCAGATGAAATTTTAAAAAAAATTCATGATGAAGAAAGAAAACAAGGACGTGGATATTTAAAAATATTTTTTGGTTATGCTGCGGGAGTTGGAAAGACATATACAATGCTAGAAGCTGCTCATACAGCAAAAAGCCGTGGTGTAGATGTCGTTGTCGGATACGTAGAACCACATGCCAGACCAGAAACAACAAGACTGGTTCAAGGATTAGAAAGCTTATCTCCAAGAATTATTGAACATAATCACATTCAACTCAAGGAATTTGATTTAGATGCAGCACTTGCAAGAAAACCAGAGTTAATTCTTATTGATGAATTGGCTCATACAAACGCAACTGGTTTAAGACATCATAAGCGTTATCAGGATATTAGAGAATTATTAGCAGCTGGAATTAATGTTTATACCACTGTAAATGTTCAACACATTGAAAGTTTAAATGATATGGTTGCATCTATTACAGGTGTTTTGGTTAGAGAACGTATTCCTGATTATGTTTTTGATGATGCAGATCAAGTTGAATTGGTAGATATAGAACCTAATGATTTGATTGAAAGATTAGAAGCAGGTAAAGTCTATCAACCAAATCAAGCCAAAAAAGCTTTATCAAATTTTTTTAATAGAGATAATCTCATTGCATTAAGAGAAATAGCGTTAAGAAGATGTGCCGATCGTATTAATAAAATGACTGAACTTGCAAAAGCAGATAAGGGGATAGATTATTTTACTGGGGAACATATATTGGTATGTATTTCATCTTCTCCAACCAATGCGAAAGTTATTCGTACAGCTGCACGTATGGCAGCTGCTTTCAAAGGGCGTTTAACTGCATTATATATTGAAACTTCAGATTACATCCGTATGGATCAAAAAAGTTTAAATACATTAAGTGAAAATATGCATTTGGCACAACAATTTGGTGCACGAGTTGAGGCAGTATGTGGTGATGATATTGCTTATCAGATTTCAGAGTATGCACGTTTATCTAATGTTTCAAAGATAGTCTTGGGAAGAAGTCAAACAAAAAAGCATCTTTTTTCAAAGCCATCACTCGTTGAACAACTCACTTTTGCAGCTCCTAATTTAGATATTTATATTATTCCAGTCAAAGGAACATCGGTTTATCGTTATCAAAAATATAAAGAAAAACCTCAATTTGTATTGAAAGATTTCCTGATTTGTATTTGTGTGATTATAGCTATTACTTTCATAGGATACTTATTTCAAAATTTTGGATTTAGTGAAGCTAATATTATAACTGTTTATATATTAGGTGTTTTAATGATTTCAATTATGACATCCCAAAGAATTTATAGTATTGTTTCTTCATTTTTAAGTGTACTGGTTTTTAATTTCTTTTTTACAAATCCTTATTTTACATTTCAGGCATATGATTCTGGTTATCCAGTAACTTTTGTGATTATGTTTTTAGCGGCTTTTATTACAAGTGGGTTAGCAGTTCAAATGAAAAACAGTGCGAAACGTGCCGCACAAACAGCATATCGCACAAAAATACTCTTAGATACAAATCAATTAGTACAAAAGGAAAAAAATAAAAAAGGAATTATTGATGTCACATGTCATCAATTGATGAAACTACTCAATAAAGATATTATTTTCTATCCAGTTGATGAACTCAATCTTCAAAATCCCATTGTGTTTTCAATAGATGACTCAAAAGATATTGAAAAATGTATCAATAATAATGAAACTGCAGTTGCAACCTGGGTTTATAAAAATAATAAACATGCAGGAGCAACAACACATACATTAGGAAATGCAAAGTGTTTATACTTGGCTTTGCGTGTGAATGAGAATGTTTATGGTGTTGTAGGGATTAGAATTAAAAATAAACCTTTAGATCCATTTGAACATAGTATAGTCTTGTCAATTCTAGGGGATGCGGCTATGGCTCTAGAAAAGGAGCAGGTCATAAGAGAAAAGTCTAAAGCTGATTTAATAGCTAAGAATGAGCAGTTACGTGCAAATTTACTACGTTCAATTTCACATGATTTAAGAACACCATTAACATCTATATCTGGCAGTGCAGGGATACTTTTATCGAGTAGTGATACACTAGATGAAAAAAATAAAAAACAATTATATACTGATATTTATGATGATTCTTTGTGGCTTATCAATCTTGTTGAGAATCTCTTATCAGTAACACGTATCGAAGATGGAACGATGCAATTAAATATGACAACTGAATTAATTGAAGAAGTTGTTCATGAGGCATTACAGCATATTAGTCGTCAAGGAAGGGAACATCATATTCAGGTTCAACAAGATAATGAATTCATTCTTGTAAAAATGGATACAAGACTTATGATACAAGTGATTATTAATTTAATTGATAATGCTATTAAATATACACCAAAAGGTTCGCATATTCTGATTCATGTTTTTAAGCAGAAACAAGAGGTATGTATTGATGTTCAAGATGATGGACCAGGTATTACTGATGAGATGAAACCACATATCTTTGATATGTTTTATACAGGTAATATGAAAGTCGCAGATAGTCGAAGAAGTTTAGGACTAGGATTGGCTTTGTGTAAATCTATTGTGAATGCTCATCATGGTACAATGAGTGTTCTTGATAATCAACCAAAAGGTGCTATACTTAGAGTCATATTACCAGTAGAGGAGGTCATATTGCATGAATAAAACATCAACAATTCTTGTAGTTGAAGATGATAGTGCAGTACGCAACTTAATTTCAACAACCTTACAAGCTCACAATTATAAGTATTTATTAGCATCAAATGGTGAAACAGCTATTTTAGAAGCATCTTCACACAATCCAGATATTATTTTGTTGGATCTTGGCTTGCCAGATATAGATGGCATTGAGATTATTAAAAAGGTCAGAAGCTGGTCAAATATGCCAATTATTGTGATTAGTGCACGTAGTGAAGATAGTGATAAAATAGAAGCACTTGATGTAGGGGCTGACGATTATTTAACCAAACCTTTTTCTGTTGAAGAACTTCTTGCAAGATTACGTGTAACTTTAAGACGATTAAGTTATATTGAGAACACAAATGTACATTCATCCACTTTTTTGAATGGTGGATTAAAGATTGATTATAGTGCTGGATGTGCATATTTAAATGATGAGGAATTACATTTGACACCAATAGAATATAAATTGTTATGTGTGCTTTCAAAAAATATGGGGAAAGTTCTGACTCATACTTATATAACTCATGAAATATGGGGAAGTTCTTGGGAAAGTGATGTTGCTTCATTGCGTGTATTTATGGCTACATTAAGAAAGAAAATAGAAAAAGAACCATCTTCTCCACAATATATCCAAACTCATGTTGGTGTTGGATATAGGATGTTAAAGGTTGAGTGAACTCCTTTAGACATCTATTATTCATTCTAATAAAAAATGGCTTATAAGAATAAAGCCATTTCATATATGTTATTGATAATCTTTTTCAATACATTCCTTCTGATGAATATAAATTTGTTCAATGATTGGTTTTCCTTCAATATAGTTCCATCTTTGTATAAAAGTTGGTTCAACCATGAACAATCTTTCATTTTCTAAATGAGAATATGATTGAAAAGATGATAAGAAATACTTTTGAAAATATTTACAGAAATCTTGATGATCTAAAGGATGTCCTATCTCTTTACAGATACCTTCAATTTGAATATTATCAAGACATAATGCAACATTTTCATTGTCTTGAATATCTTGGTATTTTCTAAAAGTCTTATCAGTTTGAAAATAAAAAATACCATTCATAATTAAAAAACTCATTTTTCTAGCAGTGACTCTATCTTGATGAGAAGTTGCTAAAACTATTTTCGCATGATCTCCTATTTGCTGAAATATGTTATTGTATTTATTTATATAGTTACTGTTCATTCTCTTCTCCTTATTTTATCATTCCACCATGAAACAATGCTTCATATATTTTATGAGAGCGATAATATATATCTTCACTCCCTTGAAATGTAGAAAAGTCCCCTATGATTTTAGATATATAAGTATACTCACCTCTAGTATAAATCTCAGGCCCTCTAAAGGGTCTTTGTTCATTAACCAAAGCTAAAGCCTCTTTTAAAAATTCACTATTAAAATCTTCACTTAAAACTTTTCCATAATAATTCATAGACCAGCATACATGAACATCATCATAAATAATTTCTTGTCCAGAAAAAAATGAAGCACCAAAGAATGAATCATAATATTGATATTTTCCATTATGATAACTATAATCATGAGAATCCTTTCTTAATGAATTCATTTTGTTTTTATGAGATGCGTATGTTGATTTTTTAGCTTCAACAAGAAAGGAAACAAGCTGATTTGTATTGGTAACTTGTGGTGTATCACTTCTACAATCATCATCTTTAATGAAGTGATCAATAGTTATTCCAAAAATATGTGATAAGTCAATGAGATATTCTAAACTAGGTGTAATGACACCATTCTCCCATTTGGTAATTGTTTGCCTAGATACACAAAGTTTTTCAGCTAATTCTTCTTGTGTGAGCATATTCTTTTTTCGATAATAAATCATTTTATCATGTAACATATATAGCCTCCTTGTCTATCAACAGTATAACATGAACAATTTTCATACACTAGCAAGCAGAGTTTACATTTTTGCTACTTTGTTATCTTTAATGTTTTTGTTTCAGGAGATACTTTTTCTATAACTTGTTTGATTTTTACGGATGACTATGCTACATGTTAAATATTATAGAAATTATTGTTGTGTATATCCTGAAATTATCACTTTTAATGTTATCTTAATAGACTCGTCTTTTTTATTAACACTATCTTGATAGATTATTCTCTATAATATACTTGTAGGGAGGGGAGACATATGAAGAAACAACAAGATTTAGATGAATATTTAATATTAGAGGAATTTAGCCAGGAGATGAAAGAACTCTTTGCATATTGCCCACAAAAATGTGAAGAAAAAATATTAGAAGTTTTAAGTCGCTATCCAGATGCACCACAACCCCAAAATTTATTAGGTATTTTAGCAGAATATAAGAATGATAAAATTTTAGCTATGAAACACTATCGAGCTGCTTGGGCACTGGCTGCTGATTATTCTCCATCGAGTGCAAACATCTCCAGACTAGCAGAATTTGATTATCAAAGACAATACTATTTTCATGTTAAAGATGTTCAGCAAAAAGATGAAGAACAAAATACTTATCAATTTTTAAGAAGAGTATTGGGATAAAAACTATCATTTTTTATCTTTCTTAACATATACTTTATAAAGAGGATTTTATTGTTTTGATTATATAATTCATGATTTAAGTAAAAATAATGTTAATATTTTGCTTTTTTCAAAAAATAAAAGAAAAAGTGTTGACAAAAGAACATTGTCAATGTATTATAAACGCAAGTTAAAAGTGAAATCGAGGATCAGGAAGAGTAATTTGTTGAACGCTTCAAGCGAGGTAACATAGAGTGGAAGGTTACTAAGTAGAAACGAATGAAACGCACCTGTGAGAGTCCATTGGAAAGATAGTATAATGGAACGTCACCTGCGTTAAAGGCAAGAGTGGTTAGAAAATTTTCTAACAACGAGAGTGGTACCGCGTATATATACGTCTCTGGAGTTTTTCCAGAGGCGTTTTTGTTTTAGGAGGGTGATGATTATGCGGCGATTAGGGAGATATGAATTTTAATAAACAAAAATATAAAGGAAGAGGAGAAAAAAATATTATGGAAAAGAAACAATATAAAAAAGTTGTATTAGCATATTCAGGGGGATTAGATACTTCAATTATTATCTCTTGGTTAAAAGAAAATTATGGTTGTGAAGTGATTGCTGTAGCAGGAGATGTTGGTCAGGCAGATGAACTTGAAGGATTAGAAGCAAAAGCTTTAGCTACTGGAGCATCAAAATATTATGTTGCGGATTGTAAAGAAGAATTTGTGAATGATTTTATTTTTCCAGCAGTGAAAGCCAATGCTATGTATGAAGGAAAATATTTACTTGGAACATCACTTGCAAGACCAATTATTGCGAAGAAGTTAGTTGATATCGCAAAAGCTGAAGGTGCCGATGCAATTTGTCATGGATGTACGGGTAAAGGTAATGATCAAGTCAGATTTGAATTAACAATTAAGGCTTTTGCACCAGATATGGATATTATTGCACCTTGGAGAACATGGGAATTAAAAAGCAGAGAAGATGAAATCGAATACGCAGAGGCAAGAAATATTCCTTTAAAGATTAATAAAGAAACAAATTATTCAAAGGATAAGAACTTATGGCATTTGTCTCATGAAGGATTAGATCTTGAAGATCCACAAAATGAACCAATGTATGATAAGATTTTAGAAATGGGTGTCACACCAGAACAAGCACCTGATACACCAACATATATGACATTAACATTTGAAAAAGGTGAACCAGTTGCGTTAAATGGTGAGAAAATGAATGGTGTTGATTTAATTTTGAAATTAAATGAACTTGGTGGAGCCAATGGAATTGGAATTATTGACATGGTAGAAAACAGATTGGTTGGTATGAAATCAAGAGGTGTTTATGAAACACCTGGAGGAACAATTCTTTATAAAGCACATGGAGATTTAGAAGAAATTACACTAGATAAAGAAACACAGCACTTTAAACAACAGGTATCATTGAAATTAGCAGATATCTTATATAATGGTCAATGGTATACACCACTTACAAAAGCTTTATTGGCATTTATTGATGAAACTCAAAAAACAGTAAATGGTGAAATTAAATTAAAATTATACAAAGGAAATATTACAAATGCAGGGATGAGTTCACCTGATACATTATATAGTGAACAAACTGCTTCATTTGGAGAAGATGAAGATTATAATCAAATGGATTCACAAGGATTCATTAACTTATATGGTTTACCAATTAAGGTGAAAGCATTATTAGATCAACAAAGAAATAAATAGGGGAGTGAATATGATGGCATTATGGGCAGGTAGATTTAAGAAGGAAATTGATGAGAATGTGAATGCTTTTAATTCATCTCTTTCATTTGATGCAAGAATGTATAAACAAGATATTATGGGTAGTCAAGCACATGCTAAGATGTTAGAAAAACAAGGTATTATCAGTGCATCAAACTTAAAAGAAATTTTAGATGGATTAGATAAAATCTTACATGATCTAGAGAATGGTGATTTGTTATTTGATCCTACAGCAGAAGATATTCATATGTTTATTGAAAGTGAATTAACAAAACTCTATCCAGAAAGTGGCAAAAAGCTTCACACAGCAAGATCAAGAAATGATCAAGTTGCTTTAGATTTACGTTTATATACACGTGATGAAATGTTAGCAATAAAGCAGATGTTAATCAATATTATTGAAGTTATTATTGAACAGGCCTCTCATCATACAGAAACAATCATGTGTGGATATACACATTTACAACGTGCCCAACCTATAACATTTGCTCATCATCTTATGGCTTATGCGGAGATGTTCTATAGAGATATCACAAGAATAGATGATTGTTATGAAAGAATGAATGTTTCACCATTAGGGAGTGGTGCTCTAGCAACAACAACCTATTCAATTGATAGAAACTTTGTTGCTGAACAATTAGCAATGAAAGATATTACTTATAATTCAATGGATGGAGTGAGTGATAGAGATTACGCTATTGAATTTGCATCTGCTTTAGCATTAATTATGATGCATTTATCAAGATTCAGTGAAGAGATGATACTTTGGTGTTCGTGGGAATTTAAATATATTGAATTAGATGATGCTTATGCAACAGGTTCAAGTATTATGCCACAAAAAAAGAACCCTGATATTGCGGAATTAGTCAGAGGGAAAAGTGCTAGAGTGATTGGCGATGTTTCAACATTACTCACAATGATGAAAGGTTTACCTTTAGCCTATAATAAAGATATGCAAGAAGATAAAGAAGCTTTGTTTGATGCGATTGATACTGTTAAACTTTGTTTACCTGTCTTTACAGATATGTTGAAGACAATGAAAGTCAATACTGAGAAAATGAGGGAATTTGCAGCCAAAGGTTTTATTAACGCAACAGATTGTGCTGATTACTTAGTTAAACATGGAAAAGCCTTCAGAGATGCTTATAAAACAACGGGAGAATTGGTAGCTTATTGTATTGATCATGACCTTGTTTTAGAAACATTACCACTAGATATTTATCAACAACACGATCAAGCATTTGAAGAATCTATTTATGAAGCTATTTCATTGGATACATGTGTTATGAATAGGAAAGTTGATGGGGGACCATCACCTGTTGCTGTTCTTAAAAGTATTCAAATTATGAAAGAAAAGGTAGGTGCATTGTCTTGATAAAAGTAGGAATTATTGGTGTCAGTGGTTATGCAGGTGTAGAATTGTTAAGATTGTTATTAAATCATGATGATGTGGAAATTGTTTCCATAGGGGCAAGAAGTTATCAAGGACAACCTATCTCTGAAATGTATCCATCATTCTATGGAATATGTGATATGATTTGTGAATCAGATGATGATGTCTTAAAGAAAGCAGATATGATATTTGCATCTTTACCACATGGATTAAGTGAAAAATATGCAAAGTATTGTAATGACCATCAAAAGAAGTTTATTGATTTGGGAGCAGATTTTAGATTAGATAAGGAACAGGATTATCAAGAATGGTATAATCTTGATTACAATGAAAAAGAACTTCATCATAAACAGGTTTATGGTTTATGTGAAGTCAATAGAGATAAAATCAAGGAGGCAACAATAATAGGGAATCCAGGTTGTTATCCAACTTCAATAACATTAGGGTTATATCCTTTATTAAAAGAAGGTATGAATAAAAATAATCATTTCATTATTGATTCTAAATCAGGAACAACTGGAGCTGGAAAATCATTAAGTGAAGATACCCATTTTCCTAGATGTAATGAATCTTTCCATCCTTATAAATTAGCAACGCATCGACATACACCTGAGATTGAACAAGAGTTATCAAAAATGGCTCATGATGATATTCATGTGACTTTTGTTCCTCATTTATTACCAGTTAATAGGGGAATTGTATCAACAATCTATGTTGATTTAAAAGATGATATTCAATTTTCTGATATTATCAAAATATATCATGATTATTATGATCAAGAATATTTTATAAGAGTTTTAAAGACTGGAAAAGTCGCTGATTTAAAGTTTGTTAAATATTCTAATTTTTGTGATATATCATTACATTATGATAAGAGATATCATAAACTTATTATTGTTTCAACTATTGATAATATGGTGAAAGGTGCTGCAGGACAAGCTATCCAAAATATGAATATCATGTATGACATAGAAGAAACAAAAGGATTAAAGATGGTTTCACCATCTTTCTAGAGGGGGAAATAATATGAAGGAAGTAAAAGGTGGAGTTTGTGCTCCTTTAGGATTTCAAGCTACTGGAATACATTGTGGTATAAGAAAGAATAAAACCAAAAAGGATTTATCACTGATTGTGAGTGATGTCATGTGTCATGCGGCAAGCACATATACATTAAATAAAGTGAAAGGTGCACCTATTGTTGTTACGAAACAACATTTGTTAAATGGTGAAGCAAAAGCTATTATTTGTAATAGTGGTAATGCAAATACTTGTAATCCAAATGGTGAAGATATAGCTAATCAAGTCTGTGAGTTGTGTGCAGATGCATTAAATATCAAAGCAGATGATATTATTGTTGCATCCACAGGAGTTATTGGTCAGCCATTAGATATTACACCATTTCAAACACATATGGATAAACTTGTTTCATCTTTAAATAACAATGGAAGTGAAGCAGCATGTGAAGGAATTATGACAACAGATACTGTGAAAAAAGAATATGCTGTTGAATTTGAATTAAGTGGACAGACATGTCATATTGGTGCAATAGCTAAGGGAAGTGGTATGATTCATCCTAATATGGCAACAATGCTTGCTTTTGTGACAACTGATGTAGCCATTTCAAAAGAGATGTTAAATACTGTGATTCAAGAAGTTGTTGCAGATACATTCAATATGGTCAGCGTTGATGGTGATACATCAACAAATGATATGTTGAGTGTTATGGCTAATGGACTTGCTAAAAATAATATCATTATTGATAAAGATGCTGATTATGAAGTTTTTAAAGAAGCTCTTATGTATATTTGTATCTGTTTATCAAAAGGAATTGCTAAAGATGGTGAAGGTGCAACAAAACTACTCACTTGTACTGTCTCTCATGCTTGTTCTGTGCAAGATGCCAAAACTGTTGCTAAATCAGTGATTACGAGTTCATTATTCAAGGCTGCAATGTTTGGAAAAGATGCCAATTGGGGACGTATCTTGTGTGCTATTGGATATTGTGATGCATCTTATGATGTGGATAAGATTGAAGTGCATTTAGCGAGTCAAGCTGGTCAAATACTGGTCTGTCAAAATGGTAGGGGATATCCATTTGATGAAGATGAGGCATTAAAAGTATTGAGCGAAGATGAGATAGATGTTTTGATTAATTTACATGATGGATCACATCATGCAACTGCATGGGGTTGTGATCTCACTTATGATTATGTCAAGATTAATGGGGATTATAGAACTTAGAGGGGTTTATATATGGATAAAAATTCAATTGTAAAGGCAGAAGTCTTGTCACAGGCTTTGCCTTATATACAAAAATATAATAGTAAGATTGTTGTCATTAAATATGGTGGAAATGCTATGATTAATGAAGAACTGAAAATGAATGTCATTAAAGATGTTGTTTTATTATCAGAAATTGGTGTCAAGGTCATTCTTGTTCATGGTGGTGGTCCAGAAATTAATAGAACATTAGATAAAATGGGTAAAGAAACACAGTTTATTAATGGCTTGAGATATACTGATGAAGAGACAATTGATGTTGTTCAAATGGTTTTGGCAGGTAAAACAAATAAAGATCTTGTTAAACTCATTATGCAAAAAGGTGGAAATGCTGTTGGGATTAGTGGTGTTGATAACCAATTAATTATTGCAAAGAAGCATGAGTCAGAAGATGATTTAGGATATGTTGGAGATGTTGACAAAATCAATCCAAATATTATTATTGATATGTTAGATAAAGGTTATATTCCAGTCATTGCAAGTGTAGGCACTGATGAAGAAGGCCATACCTACAATATTAACGCTGATACTGCTGCTGCTGAAATAGCTGGGGCATTAGGAGCAGAGAATATGATTCTCGTGAGTGATATTCCAGGCTTATTAGCTGATAAAGATGATGAAGGGACATTGATTCCTTTGGTTCATGTATATGAAGTTAACAGTCTTATTGAAAAGGGGATTATTGGTGGTGGCATGATTCCTAAAGTCGACTGTTGTGTGAGAGCTATTCGCCAAGATGTAAAAAAAGCTGTTATTATTGATGGAAGAATACCACATTCTATTTTAATTGAAATGCTTTCTAAAGAAGGCATTGGAACAATGTTTAAAAGATAAACAAGGAGAGATATATGGTTAATTTAAAACAAAGAAGTTTTTTAACTTTAAAAGATTATTCTCAAGAAGAAATTAGATACTTGTTAGATTTAGCACATAAACTTAAAAAATCAAAAAAAGAAGGAAGAATTGGAAAAACATTAGAAGGAAAGAATATCGTTCTCCTTTTTGAAAAAACATCAACACGTACACGCTGTGCTTTTGAAGTTGCAGCTTTAGATGAAGGTGCTCATGTCACATTCTTAAGTAACTCACAAATGGGTAAGAAAGAATCAATAGAAGATACTGCAAAAGTATTAGGAAGAATGTATGATGGAATTGAGTTTAGAGGATTTCAACAGAAAACTGTTGAAGATTTAATGAAATATTCAGGAGTTCCTGTATGGAATGGTTTAACTGATGTTGATCATCCAACACAAACTTTAGCTGATTTTCTTACGATTGAAGAACATCTCAGCAAACCTTTAAATGAAGTTAAATTTGTTTTTACTGGAGACATTAGAAATAACGTTTGTTATGGTTTAATGTATGGAGCAGCAAAAATGGGTATGCATTTTGTATGTTTAGGACCAAAGAGTCTAGATATAAATCCAGAAGTTTTACAGTATTGCCAAACAGAAGCAGAAAAATCTGGTGGAAAATTAGAAGTTTTAGATAATGTTGAGGAAGCTGTTCAAGATGCAGATGTTATTTATACAGATATCTGGGTAAGCATGGGTGAAGATGAAGCTTTATACAAACCAAGAGTAGAAATGCTATCTCCATACAAAGTTACAAGTGAAATGATGCAGAAAACAGGTAAAGATTCAACAATCTTTATGCATTGCTTACCATCATTTCATGATTTTGAAACTGAAGTTGCAAAAGCAAAATATGAACAAGGAATTGATATTAGAGAAGTCGAAGATGAAGTCTTTAGATCATCACAATCTGTGGTTTTTGATGAAGCAGAAAATAGAATGCATACTATTAAAGCTGTCATGGTAGCAACAATTGGAGAGAATTTAGATTTATAAAAGTGAAAAGATTCAAATCTATAATATATAGACGTGAATCTTTTTTTTATTTATAAATAATGTAGAACAATATCTTTAAATTCTAATAGATTTTTAGTGTTTTTCATGATATTTAAGATATCCTGATTTTCAAATAATGAGAGTATAGATTCATTAATTGTTAAAAAGATTTGTTTATCAAGTTTGTTAATAGCAATGACCAATACTACATTGACATTATTATTTCCCCATATTATTCCTTTTTTACTCATAACAATACCAATCTTTGTTTGAAAAGCATCCATATGTACAGAATGAGGAATGGCAATATTGCCAAAAGAAGTAGAAGAGGCTTTCTCTCTTTCAAAAACATATTCCTTAAAAGAAGATGAGACAAAACCTAATGTTCTCATTTGATCACATACAATTTGAATAGTTTCTTCTCGAGATACATTTTCTAATGTAAAGAACAAATCTTTATGAAAGTATTGATCAAAATTATTAAAAATAAGTTCTTTTTTCTTTGATTGTTGAATTTCATAGATTTTCTCATGTATAGCTCGTTTTTGTTTATCTAAACGAAACGGTGAAATCAAAATGAATGAATAATGATAGTTTCTTTCATCTTTTATAAGAGTAATCAATAAATCAAAAGAATAAGACTCTAATTCTTCATAATCAGATACAATAGCATCTATAATTATATCATCAGAGAAATCCTTTAGTAATTGATTATATATCTTTTTTTTAATATTAAGATAGTGAGAACATAAAAGTACACACTTCAATTTATCTTTTGAAGTATTTTGTCTATCAATCTCATTTCCAATATGTAGAAAGATAAAAGCAACTTCATCTTCTGCTATTTCAATTTGATAAATATCTGATAACTTTAATGATATAAAAATGGCTATATCGTAGATAATTGGCCAATCTTTCTTGATTTGTTCTGATAAAGGATTCTTATTATATTTATTGAGTGAAGCTCTTGTAATTAATGATTGAATATGTAAAGCAAACGGAATAATAAAACTCTCATGACTTAAATTAATAGAATACAGTTCTGAAACTTCATTAATAATTTTATCAACTGTGTTCATATAATCAGACCTAATCACTTTTTTAATAACATCATAATTACCGTCAATAAAATAATTCACATTTGTTTTAAAAAGAATATATATTTCATTCTTTTCGTAAGCATTCAATGTTAATGAAAAGTCTTTTTCTATTCTTGAAGATAAAGCTTTAAGTAATTCTGAATCTTGAGAACTCTTTGTGATTACTTCTCTAATCTCTGAAAGATAATGCCCTTTTTTTACTCTTTCAATGAGAATAGAGAAGTGCAATAATAAATTCATATAAGAAAAATCATTTAAATTATATGCTCCTTTTCTAAAAAAATCATTTATAATATTTGTTATTTTTTCAATATCTTGATTATTAAATGATTGTTTTAATTTTTTTAAATCAAGGACACTATTCTTTGTTTCTTGAAGTATAATATGTGACAATAATGAACGCTTATCTTTCTCAGAACCTTTTATTTGTATAATGTCATTGTGTGTAACAAAATGAATACGAAATGTTTGGAACAGTGTGTTCATTTTTGTAAGATCACTTTTAAGAGTAGAATAACTCATAAAAAGTTCATCACAAAGATCAAAGATATTAAGTGTTTGATGTTCAATTAGTATCTTTTTTATAATATAATATGCTCTTTCAGAATAATTTTGAGGTAAAGATAATTGTTCTTCTAAAAAAGAAAGGTTGTTTTGTTTTATGATAGTATACCCTTGATGAGAAGAAAAGATGATTTTTTGATTTGTCATTGAATTGATATCTTTGACATATATTTTAACGGTTCTTATAGAAATATTGAGAAATTTGGCTAACTGTATGGCTGTACAGGGGGCGTTTTTTTCCATAAGATAAAGAATTAATTTTTTCTTTTTATTTGTTAACATTTTATCACCCTCATTTTGATTTTATTATAATGTAATCAAAATATGAAATCAACTAATGAAGTTCACTATACAGTGCAACTTTTTATTTTTGTGCTTTATTATGCACGAGGGTGTGCAAAAGTGAAGTTGAGACATCTTTTATATTAAACTATAATGAAATTACCATAGAGGAAGGAGAGAGAAAAATGGAAAATATAAAAGTTTTATTATGTTGTGGAGCAGGTTTATCAAGTGGTTTTTTAGCACAAAGAGCAAGAAAATCGGCTAAAAAAAGAAATCTGGATATAAAGATAGAGGCTAAAAGTGAGACTGAGGCTATATTACATTTAAAAAAAATCGATATCTTATTATTGGCACCTCATTATGAAAATTTTAAAGACAAATTCACAGAGTTAGCAAAACCATTAGATGTCGCAGTAGGGGTAATTCCACAAAATGTTTATGGAACTTTGGATGGTGATAAACTCATTGAGTATGCATTAGAACTTTATAAAAATAAAGAATAGATAAAAATAGAGGAAAGTGGAGGATGAAAATATGAATCGTTTTATGGATTGGTTAAGCAATTCTTTTACACCAACAATGAATAAGTTTGCACAAAGACCTTGGGTAGCTGCCTTATCAAGTTCCATGCAGAAAATTATTCCATTTATTTTAACAGGATCAATTATTCATTTATATAATGTTTTACGATCTTACATAACAACTTTACCAAATTTAGTGAGAATCATTAATTTCTCGTTTGGAATGTTAGGGCTATTAACTGCATTTATGGTTGCTAATCAAGTGATGGAGAAATTAGGACATACCAAATATACCATTAATGCAGGTTTAACTGCTATTTCAGTATTTTTAATGTTTATTAAACCAATTATTAATGACAATGGAGTTCTAACTGTTGAATTCGCACGTTTTGGACCTACTGGTATTATTGTTGGAATTGTTGCAGGGTATTTAGTATCTATTATATTTCATTTCATTGGGAAGAGAGATTTATTAAGTGAATCAAGTTTACCAGACTTTGTTATTGGCTGGGTTCAAAATATTATTCCAATTTTTACATCAATTGCTGTAGCAGTATTATTAACTTTCAAGTTTGATATAGATTTATTTGCACTTATATTAAAAGTGTTTTCTCCAATTCAAGGATTTGGGCAAACTTTACCTGGTTTTGTTTTACTCATTTTCTTAATGACATTCTTTTATACATTAGGAATATCTCATTGGTTATGGAATGGAATTAAAACACCTATTTTTATGGCTGGCATTGCAGCAAATATTGCAGCTGTAGAGCAAGGCTTATCTGCAACTAATATAGCAACGAATGAAGCTGTTTTTACTGCTGGTTTGATTACAATGGGAGGTATGGGAGCAACATTGACATTAAATTTGTTAATGTGTTTCTCTAAATCAAAAAGTTTAAAGACAGTAGGAAGACTCTCAATTTTACCATCTATTTTCAATATTAATGAACCCATTATGTATAGTGCACCAATTGTTATGAACCCATTATTAATGGTACCAATGTGGATTAACGCTATCACAGGGCCGTTAGTTATTTGGTTTACAATGAGAAGTGGATTCTTGAATATTCCATCTAAAATGATTCAAGTAGGACAAATTCCTGCACCATTATCTAGTGTTATGATTACAGAAGATTTACGTGCAATTATTGTCTATATTCTTTTGTTTATCATATATCTTGCAACATGGTACCCATTCTTTAAAGTCTATGAAAAACAAAGAATAACGGAAGAGGAATTTGAAGCAACAAGTAAATAAAATAGAAGGGAATAAGAAACAATGATATATGCAGATGAAGAATTATTAGAGCAAGAAAATGAATTAAATACAGTTGCTATGGAGATTATTTTACATGCTGGTCATGCTAAAACATTGGCTGATGAAGCTTTTCAACTTGCAAAAGAGGAAAAATTTAAAAAAGCATATGAAAGAATAGAAGAAGCTACAACTTATGGTATTTTAAAAGCACATCAATCTCAAGTGCAAGTTATTCAAGATGAAGCACAAGGAATTATTCATAAACCTTCTTTGCTATTCAATCATGCTCAAGATCATTTAATGACAATAATGTCAGAGGTTCAGACAACAAAGAAACTGATTGAATTATATGAACTAATAGTTAATAGATATGGCTCAATAGGAGGTTCGCTCAATGGATAATAACACGTTTGCTTTCCCTTCTCATTTCTTATGGGGTGGAGCAACAGCAGCATGTCAAATTGAAGGTGCTTACAATGTTGATGGGAGAGGACTTTCTACATCTGACATTCATAAATATGATACTGGTTTGGATAGGAAAAAGTATCGACATAAATTAGTGGAAAATGAACATACAAGTGCAACTTTGTCTGCTGCGATAGCTGATAAAGAAGGGTATTATCCCAAAAGATTTGGAAATGGGTTTTATTATCGATATAAAGAAGACATTGCTTTAATGAAAGAATTGGGATTGAATAGTTTTCGTTTTTCAATCTCATGGTCACGAATTTTCCCTAAAGGTGATGAGTTAGAGCCAAATCAAAAAGGACTTGAATTCTATGATAGAGTGATTAATGAGGTTATTAATGCAGGGATGGAACCAATTGTTACGATGTTCCATTATGATATACCACTTCATCTTTTAACACAATATGGTGGTTTTAAAAATCCTAAATTGATAGAGTTTATGACAAGGTATGCAAGAGTTCTTTTAAATAGATATGGTGATAGAGTGAAGTATTGGATTCCGTTCAACCAAACAAATTTAATTCAATATTGTTCTTTTAAGTCTTTAGGAATTTTAAGGGATCAAACAGATAATCTTGTGGAAGATCAATATCGTGCTATCCATAATCAATTTCTTATTAATGCAAAAATAAAAAAATATGCGAAGTCATTAAATTCTCATATAGAAATTGGCATCATGTTAGCAGATTGCACATATTATCCACGTACTTGTAAGCCGCAAGATATTGTTTTTGCTATGAAAAGAATTCGTATGCAATACTTTTATGCTGATGTTCCTTTAAGAGGAGAATATCCTGGTCATATGTTAAGGTACTTCAATGAAAATAATATTCGAATTGATATAAGCGAAGAAGATAAAAGTCTTCTTAAAGAGAATACTTTAGACTTTTTAGCATTCTCTTATTACTATTCAAGGACACTTGATTCTCAAAAGAATACAATGGATCCAGCCACTATTAGTGAGAATCCTTATTTAAAAAGTAATGATTGGGGATGGACGATTGATCCATTAGGGTTATATAATGCTATAAGTCAATATTGGGATCGTTATCAAAAACCAATAATGATTGCTGAAAATGGTTTTGGTTATGAAGATGTATTTGAAGATGGAGTGGTTCATGATGATTATAGAATAGATTATTTAAGACAACATATTTTAGTTGTTGGTGAAGCGATTAAAGATGGTGTAAATGTCTTTGCCTACTTACCATGGGGGCCAATTGATTTAGTTAGTTCAGGAACTGCTGAGATGAGCAAGAGATACGGTTTTGTTTATGTTGATTTAGATGACTATGGAAGAGGAACAGGTGAGCGGTTTAAAAAAGATTCTTTTTATTGGTATCAAAAGGTTATTGCTAGTCATGGTACAATTTTATAATATATAATTATTTAATATTAAAAGGGGAGATAATCAGTTTTTCTGATTATCTCCTTATAAATTAAGTATTTTGAGATCTTTATTTAAACTTATTTTCTGGCAACTACACAAATTGTATTTTCTTGACAATTATTTTCACCAGCAACATTCCCATAAAAAGAAATATCTTGAAAACCAACAGCTTCCAAATCATTTTTTAATTCTTGAACAGTAAAAGCATGTTCCCAAACATTATAATGACAAATCTCATCTTCCGTGATGACAACATATTGATTTAAGTAAGTATTCTGCTCACTATAACAATAAAAGGAATGGAGAAGGAGATGAGGAGAACTACTCCAAAATCCATTGTCTTGTGCCTCCCAACTACGCTCTTCTTTACAACCATAATATTTAGCTGGAGTAAAAACATCAAATATGAAAACGCCCTGTTGTGATAAGACATGATAAACTTTCTTAAGAAGAGTATGTCTTTCTTGAGGAGATAAAACTCCATAATCACAATATATAAGTGTTACCAAATCAAATGTTTTTTGAAATTCATACTCAATATAACTATTTAATATATAATCTATATTCATATTATTTTTCATAGCGGATTGTTTGGCATACATAATAGATCTTTTAGAAATATCTATTCCAGTCACATAATATCCTCTATTATAAAAACGTTCAGTATAAATTCCAGGTCCACATCCTAAATCTAAAAGATTATGATATTTTGTTGGAGGGAAAAGTTCAGATATCCAATTTACAGATTTATTCACGAACTTAATATTTCGTGATGCAGAGTCTAAACTTTCATCTAAATGTGCTTGAAGCATACCTTTTGAAACATAATCATTATCCCATATATTATATTGTGTTTTTTCATATAATTTTGGTTTAACTTGTAAAAAACTTAATAATTTATCCATATTTTCTATCCTTTCAATTATTTAACGGTAACTATATAAATAAAAAAACTGTGGCATTTCCACAGTCAAAATTTCTTAAACATATGTGGAAAATTTAAATAATCATTTATGCACAATGAAAATAACCTGTTTTTAACAGGAGTATTTAACTCTGTGATTGTGATTATTTTTGTTTCCACGTTTCACTTATGTTACTGATTTTGCAACATCAAGTGCGCCGGATAGAATCATCTCCCTATATAGTTACCGTGCATCTATTATATAATGAATGATTTATAAAAGCAATAATGTTTTTTGATTCAATTGACCATAGTATGCTTTATCTTTAATAAGTATCAAATTTCTATTCAAATCAACAAAATTGTGCAACTATTTACAATTGATTATATGCTATAATTTGGTAAAATAAATATGTAAAAAAAGGGAGGAAAGAAAAATGAAAAAATTGTTAAGTGTTTTATGTATCTCATTGTTGTTATTAGGGGCTATGCCTGTTATTCATGTACATGATGATAAATGTGGATATGATCCTAAGACACAAACAGGTTGTACATTTGAATATGGTATTGCACCATGTGAAGATAGACTTCCTGGAGCTTAAAAGGAGGGAACATGATAAATAATTTTGGTGGGATTATTAAGCTTAATAGAATTCAGCAAGGACTGACGTTGGATTATATTAGTTATAAAACGGGAATCTCAAAGAGTCAAATAAGTAGAATAGAAAGAAATAAAGAACAGATTACATTTGAAAATGTTGTTAAAATTTTCTCTGTTATGAATATTGAAGTGAGTAATGAAAATTTTGAAACACAATTTGAAAAAGATTTTCAGACTTTTTATAGTGATGTTGTATATGTTAAAGATATTGAGAACTCATATAAAGTAATTAGAAGTTATAGTGATAAAATCAAATCTTCATTATCATATATTAAATATTTATTATGTGAATTAATTTATATGGTAATGAAAGGATATTCACAAAAGATTGAGACTTATCTATTTATTGAAAAATACTTTGAGTATCTTGAGTCTTATCAAATTCAATTGTTTTATGATTATCTTGGAGTTATTTCATATGGAAATAAATTATATAAAGAAAGTTATAATTATTATAATCAAGCGTTTTCGTATAGGGGTAATGATTATTCTAATGCAATGGTTTATTTTCATAGAAGTATTCCATTAACAATCTTTGGAGAGTTAAGTGATGCCTTAGAATGTGCTATTCAGGCAAGGGATATATTTACAAAAACAGTCAATATAAAAAGATTAACTTCAGTTAATTTTCAAATTGCAGTGATATATTCAATGAATGGTCATTTTAAACAATCAGAAAAATTGAATCTTGCATGTATTGAAGCCTTCAATAATTTGGGGATGGTTAAGGAAGTTGAAGATACATATAATAATTTAATATGGGGTTATGTGCGTTCAAGAGAGTTTGATAAAATTATTGATTTAGAAAATAAGGCTCTAGATATTATGCATCACGATCATTGTATCTGTTTTTATCTATCTTATGCTTATTATAAACTTCAAAACAAAAAGAAGGCATCTGAGTATATTAGAAAAGCTAAAGTTCAAATGAATAATCCAACTGAATATATGAAAGCAATGATTAATGCATTCCAAGTTTATTTATCAAAATCCAGTGATGAAAGAAAAGAGAAACAGTTATTAAAGGTTCATCAAATTACTAAAGAAACAAGACAATATGATTTGGAAGTATTTACAATGGAATTGTTAAGGGAATTTTATCAATCTGTTCATAATACTGAAAAAGAATATGAATGCATGGAGAAACTTATTCAGTATTATAAAAAAAGAAGATAATGTTGAAGGAAATCTCACTATTGTAGTGGGATTTTTGAGTTTTTCATGGATTTTTTGTGCAACTTTTAATTATTGACTGATGTAAATCGTTTTAGTATCTTAAAGATAAGGAGATGATAGTATGAAAAAATATTTAAAATTAATTGCAATTTTATCTGTTACATTTTGTACTTTCTTATCTACAAGCAGTGTTGTAAAGGTTATGGCATTAGAAGGTATTAGTACATATGATTCGGTGACAGAAGGGGGATCTGGTACTTGTTATTTTTCATCTGGATCACAAACCTATTCGAGTACAAAAAAAGGTTCAAAAACTTTTGAGTTAACCTCAGTATCAGATTACACAAAATATATTAATGTAGAGATAACAATTACAAATGGGTACATTAAGGATGAATTAAATGGTGGAAAAACAGTTCTTTCTTCATCAACAGGTGGTAGTAAAACAGGAACATTAAAAACTTCTGGAAAAAAAGCTAGATATACATTTGTTTCATATAATGGAAATGTAAATGGTTATAAAATTACAAGATACTATGCATATGCATAATATTCTCTTGAGATAGATAAATAAGATTGGCAGTCATGTCAATCTTATTTATCTATCTATAACTAGTCTTCGTTTGATTATGTTTCAATTTAAAAAATTATTTGTTAAATAATTATAAAAGAAAAGTATGAAATATGTTTAGATATAATCAAGTTAGAAAGGAAAAGCAGTTTATGAAAATTAATAATATTACGAAAATATATCATAATAAATATAATATTATAGAGGCAATAAGTGATATTACATTAGAATTTAATCTTTGTGGACTGATAAGTATTTTAGGACCAAGTGGATCTGGAAAAACAACTTTATTAAATATAATATCTGGTAAGGATAAAAATTATACAGGTGAAATAATAGATAATAATAATATAGAAATTATTGAGCAAGAATTCATGTTATTTGAATCACTAAGCGTATTTGATAATTTAACACTAGTAGCAAGCACCAATAAAGTCATTCACATATTAAAAGAATTCCAAATGCTGAATTATAAAGATAAAATTGTAAAACAACTTTCTAATGGACAAAAGAAAAGAGTTCAAATTATGAGATCATTACTTGTTGAACCAGATATTCTTTTGTGTGATGAACCAACAGCCGCTTTAGACTATGAGAATAGTCAATTTGTATTAGAGATGCTTTCAGTTATAAGTCAAAAAAAATGTGTGATTATGGTGACGCATGAAGTTGCTCTTGCAGAAATGTACAGTACTCGAATAATTAAGATTGATAAAGGGAAGATTCAAGAAGATAAACTTGTTAAGGAAACGACCCCCTTACATACACAGCTTCATTCTCATTCTAGAAAAAGTTTTATGGAACATGTGAAATTTGTCTTGAGAAATATAAAGTCAAGATGGATGTTATCACTGTTAAGTTTGTTTGTTTTGTTTGTTTCAGTGATTGGTGTTTATGCATCATTAAATATGTATAGTACAGTGGAGGAAACTTCAAAAAATGATTTAACGAACTATTATGGTAAAAATATTATTGCTTTAACCCCACATCAAAAGAAAGTGGACTCAAAAGACTTTTGGACACATTTTGATAATATAACTTATCAAGATATAAACAAAATACTATCAGAGATTCCAGAAATACAAGCCTATACTTGTGGAATTGACAGAGCAAATTACGCCTACATTGCTGGAGAAAAAGAATCCCCTTATCAGAAAATATTTGAAGAAAAAAATGATGATGGACTATATTATACATGGATGCCAATAGTGCCTTATGTTATTTTAAACAGGCAAGATTCGCAAGATACAGGAAGAGTTTATCAATTGAAAGAGGGAGCCAATCTCAATGTTTCTTATGGAAAACAGTGTCAAAAAAAAGATGAGGCTATGCTTAGTTATCAAACAGCATTATATTATGCAAAGATATATGGATATGATGATGTAGAAAAATTATTAAATCAAGAAATTTCTTTTTATCAGACTATTGATAACGGAATCATTATTGACTCACCATATAGATTGAAAGTGACAGGTATTTTGACAGAGTCAAATCGCTACGAATATCAAATATTTACAGCTAATGGAGTATTTGATAATCTTCAGTCTGAAGTTTTTAATGTTCCAATTGAGAAATGGGTTTATGATTATGTTGATTTTATGGTTGATCCACAATCCTCTATAGGTGAAGTTATTGAGAAAATAAACACTATTTATCAAGGAAAACAAAGCAATTTTGATAGAAAGGCATATGGTGAAATAAGCAGTTTTGATTTACGTCTTGCAGGGGCAGTAAGTCCTAATACCTTACCTGAAATTGATGTGATTTCATTAGTCAAAGTAAGTCTTATAGTTATTATCATGACAATCGTCATTTATGCAATTATAGAGTCTTTCTTTTTAACAAGAAGAAAAAAGGAAAATGACATTCTTAAAAGGTATCAATATAACGTTATTATTGTAACATGTGTTAAGAACTTTATCTTTTTGTTAATGATAGGGTTGATTTTCGTAATATTTGGTCGTTATATTTGTGAGGCAATAAACTCAATTGTCAATGTGATTTTTAGATCTTACAATACTAAAAATACGATTGTAATTTTGGATTATATGAGTTTGACTGCATCACTAGGAATATGTTTTACCTTAATATTCATAGAGGAGGTTATCTTTAATGGTATTAGTACTAGAAAACATAACTAAGAAATATAATAATCAAATATTGTTTGATAATGTAAATTTAGATATTCAAAAATATGGTTTATATTATATTAATGGAGAAAGTGGAAGCGGAAAAACAACCCTTTTATCTATTATTGGTGGATATGAAGGATTTGAAGAAGGTAAGAGAAGAGTTGATAATTCTCTTTCTTTTGCGTATATATTTCAAAACTTTGAACTCATTCAACAATTAACAATATCAGAAAATATTTCTTTATACCAAAAATTAAGCAATGATGAAAATCCTAATAAAGATGTAATTATAGAACAATTAGGATTAAATGAACTTCTTGACCATTTTCCACATGAACTTTCTCATGGACAACAACAGAGGGTTGCTATTGCAAGAGCACTTATGCAAAATACTGATGTTATACTATGTGATGAGCCCACTGAATCTTTAGATAATGATAATAAAGAAATTGTTATGAAACTTTTAAAAAAACTTTCAATAAATCATATTGTAATTGTTGTATCACATGATCAAGAACTCATGAAAAACTATTATGATTGCCAATATCAAATTATGAATCATGTCTTAAAACTTGTAGAAGATAAAAATGTTTGTGAGTATTTTACATATCCATTAAAAATATCAGAACGTATCAATAACAAATATCTTTTAAAGGTAATTAATAAAATCACATTAAAAAGAAATTGTTTTTATTATGGTCTCATATTATTTTTTACATTATTTATTTTTATAAGTATGAGAGCGAATTTACAACTTCTGGATAAAACAAATATAGATATAAAATCTTTAAATGATCATACGATTTATGTTACAGAAACAAGTTTAAATGGTGCACAAAGATATATTCAAGAAGCAGATGATTATCGCAAGGTTTATGCATTTGAAAATCAAGTTGCATTTGAAGAAAAAACTATCAATTTAAAAATACATTCACTTCCTAAGGAGTATCATAAGTTGAATTTCATTGCAGGTGATGATTCTCAAGAGCAGGGTATTATTATTAATCAATTTGCTGCTCAAAAAATTCAAGAAGCAACAAGTATGAGTTTTCAAGATATGATAGGAAAAACAATAACGTTAAAACTTGGAGTAAATTATACTGTTAAAGAATTTAATTTTCCCATATCTGGAATTGTAGAAGAATACAGTGAACTATATACGACCCAGTTATATTATCCTTACGAGACAGTTGTAAATGAACTTAAACACACATATATTAATGAATCAAATAGTGATTTATATACTTATTATCATACTCAATATAATCAAGGATATGAATTGTTTTATGATCTAGATAAGAATACTCAAGATATATATCAACAGTTACAAAAAAGTTATGGGATTATTTGTATGAATGATTTATTAGAAATTACGAATATCCAAAATCATTACGCAGATCTCATCCAATTCATATTTCAGGGTATTATTTATTTACTTATTGGGGTTATTATTGTCTTTATAAGTTTTTTTGCATTCCAGGATTATAGGAAGCAAGCTGGTAATTTTGCCATTATAAATGCTCTTAATATTTCATTAGCAAAAATTGAAAGAAATTATGTTTATATGAACAGGTTACTATTTATAATAACAATGACAGTAGCTATATTATTAGTACAACCATTATATTCCATTTTTTTATTTATTTTAACTATGTTTGTAAACCTAGAAATATATAACCAGACACAAAGTTTTATTTTAAATGAAGTGATTATGAGTATTGTGTTTTTTGTGATTTACACTTGCATGTTATATATGAGTATCAGGAGATATCATCATAAAAGTATGTCAGCAATCATGAAGGAAAATAAGGATATGTAAATTATTGGAATATATTTAATTATTTATCTGTAACCATATTTCAATTAAAATACGAATCACAATTAATCTTTTTGTTAAATTTTAAACTTCTTCATTGTCTTAACAAGGAATGTTATAATATAAGTAGCTTTTTAAAATTAATGGTTATATATCAAATGGACTTACTAAAAGGAAATGAGTAAGAAAGAACAAATATTTATGAAAATGAATAGAATTCATTTTTTGTATACTTGTTTAGAAAGTCATTCGGTAAAATGTCAAGAAAATAAATAAAATCTTTTTTAGATAAATCAAAAACCATCATCTAAAAAAGAGTACACTAAAAAGAAGTATGAAAAAATTTATGAAATTGACAAATTACTCAA